>Ga0307512_10000172_pt1 | contig 86095 bp, 84 predicted proteins | sample 14_EM_MG_FD_200267 | JGI IMG/M metagenome (GOLD analysis project Ga0307512, IMG submission 200267) | Populus trichocarpa ectomycorrhiza microbial communities from riparian zone in the Pacific Northwest, United States - 14_EM | ecosystem: Host-associated > Plants > Roots > Unclassified | place...
GGACTCTCAGTTTCAGGACATAGTTGCGATGTCGTAGCAACCGTTTTTGCCTAGAAAGGAAGCCGATAATCAGATAATGGCTCAATGTCGCAGCACAGCCCAATGATTTTCCATGATTCAAGACCAAAAGTCGTTGACGCTCCGTTGACGCTCATTTTTAGGACATAGTAGCGATATTGTTGCAAAAGGTGTTGCCTAGAAAGGCGGCTGATAGCGCGATTATGGGGTAACGTCGCCGCACAGCTCATGCATTTTCCAAGATGCAAGGCCAAAAGTCATTGACGCTCTGTTGACGCTCATTTTTAGGACCTAGTAGAAATGTTGCCACCACCATTGTTCCATAGAAAGGCGGCCGATAGTTCGGTTATGACGTACTGTAACCACACAGCCTACTTGCTGTTTTATCACGCAATGCCAAAAATTGTTGACGCTCCGTTGATGCTCATTTTTAGGATGTGGCAACGAGTGTCTCATTTACCTTTTTCGTAATATCACCGACCTATACATCCGATTTGGAAGGATGGGACAATGCAGGCTATTGATTGCTGAATGTGTAACACTCAAAATCGTTCACGCTCTGTTGACACTCACATTGATCACATCGAAACAGCCTTTGTACACTCAATAATCGTTTGCAACGAATCATATACTCATTATTGGACTCCAGTATTGCGTATGTATGTATTATCGTTTGCATCCAGGAGTTTTGTTACCTCTCAATTTCTGATCCACTGCTATCTACACTATCTGAGTGAGAAATGATGTGGCCCTATCACATTCCCGCACTTTCGGCTGGCAATTGACGGCATGTAGATCAATTCACTAGTTTTTGGTAAATATAGCTCGACTTCCTCACCATTCCTTATCCAGCTTCTTCTCCTTGATTTCCATGAAGTACCGCAAGGTATTTCAAATATCTCAACCATGTGCACCAGGTCTGTGCGGAGAGTTATGCGGTTGGATCCATGGATGAATTTAGCATGACAGTAGTCGTTGAGATCAATTCGTCATGCGCACTGACCGCTCTCTCTATGACACGTATGAGATTCATCACCTAAATTTTGTTAGCACATTTCGTCACTAATATTGCTTTTGCTTTGTCACATAACAGTCACTTGCAGAAGAAACCATACGTTTTGGCCGTCTTAAAGTGCGATTTGAATTCTTGAACTTTCACATGGTGCGTTCGACCCTTGCACATGCACAGACAAATCATCATTTCTCGCAATTTGGTCGCTGAAATCATGAAAAAGCTGACACGTAGCGAAAGTGGTAAACAACTCGCTTTTCCCAGCGATCACACATCAAAAATTACAGTTTGCATATCTATTTTTGCGCAGACACAGGAGCCGTCACCATCTCTTCGTCGGAATCCGATATCTATATGGTAATTAGCTGGACGGTATATGCAGGGGTATAGGATCACTAGTTCTGCAGAGCTTACTGATTCAACTGGCTTCGCTTTCAGCAATGTTGACGAATCAGGCTCAGCAGCTGGCTCACCGCTTGGTATGCTCGATTTTGATTGCAGCTTCACCGAACCTAGCCTGATATGGCTACTTCCTAGTCGAGAAGTCGCTTGCGGCCATTGCGATATTCCGGGGACAATGTCGGGACTCTCCATAAGCTCTCCAAATGTTGTCGGTGGAGGTGCCAGAGCGCCATCATTCGTTTGTGGTTGAATGACTGCCAGAATGTTCCATTCGAATCTGCCGTACTTCTTATCTTGTTCACGGAAGTAGTCGGCTGCATCCTCGCATCCCGGTTGGGTCAATTTGTCGAGCTTCATCTGCTTCTGCCAAAACCACTCCATGCGCTGCTGTATCATTTTGGTGATTGTGCCCATCACCCAGCCGGATTCGTCATCTTCGCTCAGCTTGCCCTGCTCAGTCTCTTCATCATCCACATCTTCCCCATCCTGCCCATCGTCGGAAATTGCAAGATCACTCAGACCTTCTCTGATAGCAACCAGCATCTCAGCAAATGTCTTTTCGGGCTCTCTGGACGTCAATCGCGCGATTTCAGCACCCGTCATATCGTCCTGTCCTTGCTGAACCGCTGCCTCTGCATCTTCAACTCGCTTTGTTACCTCAGCGGTATCTCTCTCAACATAATCCTCAATCCATTTCTCTTTCTCTTCATTGCGTAAGAATTGCGTTTCTCGTCGTTTCTCCAGCGCAAGCTTCTTTTTGGATCTGAAGCTGCGCAATGCCCCAAGTGCTCGGACTCTCTGTGCTTCCAAGCCGCTCTTGCCTTCATTCGCATGATGACATCATTGGGTTGGCCGCATTGTCAATTTGGCGTATCTGCCCGCCGGAAGTGGCAAAAATTCATGTTTCGGAGCATTGACCATTGTAGTTTGCGTGGACTTTGTTGTTGGGCAAGATGTTGGATGTTGTAAGTTATGGACAATATGGAGGCAAGCTGCATCTTTTATGTCAAAGTTGGTATGTTTACTCATCTTGAACAAAGCAAAATCTCCCTCTTGACTGTCAATAAATCAGGAACAGTGACCCTAACCGTACAACATGACATGATTGTTAGCGTCATTCTCATGTAATATCCCGGGGATCATTTGAGACAAACATCAGCAGATGTCCTTTCCCTCGAACAGGATCACATTAATATCTAGCGATTAGGTGATTCCGGCGGTCGTACACCACAGTGTATCCCTGTTACCAAACACACAACATCAGACTGACTTTTTGCAGATTGCGGGGTGGTGGGAAACCCCTGCAACTTGCAGCCATACTCAGTAGGATTTATCTTGAGCATAACGATCATGTTGGCTGCTACTTATTTCATTCTGGCAAGAAGCTGACTATATAGTCCTCAGGGCTTCCCACTTCCTCTCGTTATCGTCTTCCTCTCCTATTCCACACAAGCACATCATGGATACACAACCACCTCCGCCAGGTGAGAGCGGATCGAATACCGGCCGATTGGCAGGTTCTAGATCAAATACGGACATTCTTGGCACACAACAAGAGCGCAGACACAAGTTAGTTCACCGCGACGCTGCCAATGCAGCCACAAAACATATGACCCAGGATGCCCATTTAAAAATCGTCCGCAAGGCTGGAAGCAGCAAAAATAAGAAGCAGCATGCAGTTGGATGTGAGTATATCCATATCGAGGCAGAGAGTGGGCAATTGACCGTATAACGTACAGCGGGTGTCCGTAGAGAGCGATGTAACGAATTTATTGCTGCCCATAACAGGAAACCTCCATGGTCGGCAACGGCATTTGTCCACACAGTCCGCCACAGAAAACATCATGATGTTGTCCGCTCTGGGATTTCGTCAGATGAATTTCCTGATAAGCATCCCCGTGAGTGGACGAAGCAGACTTCAATCAGCTTAGAGTAGGCTATGGAAGCGTATATGGTAGAGGTAACAGCCGAATTTCATTGTTAGAAGCAGCATCTTATGTCTTGTAGGTTTTCAACATGTCTGCAACTATGGCAAGTCAAGGAGGTCGGGTACAGCTGGAACAGTCCAACATGCGCCTGGCGTTGAATATGGCGAAAATGGCCAAAGAAGGCTTTTCGCGCGCCGCAATAGAGGAAACAAAATACCTCATCAAGCAACATCGCGCAGAGGTCCGAGAAGAGATGAAGCGGGGTGTTGAGTTTCCTGGGCATAAAAAGGTGAAGGCTGCGATACAAAGACACCCGGCAATGCTTTGTCAGAACCAAATGTCCGGCTGCCTTCCTTGCCAAAATGGCACCGTAAAGAATCTGCAGACTCGCTGGAGACAGAACGGAACAGGTGCACCTCCACCCGACCAACGCAGAGAGCGGACTCCAGAGCCGATTCCACCACTGCCCGGCACGCCACCCGCCGCAACTGGTAACACTTCCGGTGTTCCACTTTCTCAAATTGTCAATTTGCCGGCCGGATATACTGATTCGCTTAACGCTCTTACCTGAGCGGAATTCTTCGATAAAGAGGATACCGAGCACGATACCGATTTCAATCCAGATAGGCTCACCGATGAAGGTTAGTACACTCTCTGTGGTGTGGTAATGCAGCTAACATTCATTTTGTAGACAAGAGCAGCAGATTGAGCGATCCTGCGGCAGGTGACGAGCATTGAGCGAAAGACACAGGATTTTGGTGATTATTATTATATATATCTAGGTATTATTAAAGAACAATGTAGTGATCAAGAAGAAAGTAAATAAAAACGTCAGAAAGGCAGCCAAAACGATGTGAATGATGGACTGTGCCAAATTGAATGATTGCATATTGTGGATACAGCCATGGCAAAATGAGCATCAACGGAGCGAGAATGATTTTTGATCATGCGACCTGGGAAATCACGCCTCCAATAGGTTGTAGTCAGTCATAAAGGCATTATTGGCTGCCTTTATTGGCAATACAGATTGCAATACCCTCCCTGCCCCATCATGCAAATGAGCGTCAACGAAGCGTCAACAATTTTTGGTCATGCGTCCTGGGAAATCACGCCTCAGATAGGTTGTAGTCAGTCATAAAGGAATCATTGCCTCTCTTTATAGGCAAAACAGATTGCAATACCCTCCCTGCCCCATCATGAAAATGAGCGTCAACAGAGCGTCAATGATTGTTGGTCAGGTATCATGGATAATCTGCGGGGCGACAGGTTGCACATTGTCATAAACTGATTATTAGCTGCCTTTATAGGCAAAAGTGAAAGTGAAACGCTTCCTGCCCCATCTTCAAAATGAGCGTCAACAGAGAGTCAACGATTGTTTACCTTCCATCATGGTTACTCACAGCAAGATGTGGCGGTTATTGTCTATATACATCGTTATGACTGTTATTATACACTACAAGGCTCAAGAAGACTTAGTTGTAGCTCTGTAAATGAAATAAGTTGTTACTGTCCCGGAGGATGTGGCTAGAATATCCCGTACCTTTCTGCCTATAAAGGCTGCCATATCCTTCTTTATGGTGGCTTGTGATCAAGCACCACTCATATTACCAAAGATGCAAGACCAAATATCGTCGACGCTCTGTTGACGTTTTATTGACGCTCATTTCCAGGATGTGGTTGGGCATGTGAGTATCTTTGTTTTGCAAATCAAGGCGGCTAATACGTCGAAAATGAACCGTGACGTACCAATGTTAATATTTTACCATTAACAGTAGGATATCTGAATGTGACCATAAATGTGAAACCCGAAACGCAGAAATGGAGATTGGAACGGACCGGTCTAGCCAAACCCGGCGAAACCCGCGGGTTGATGGGTACGGGTCCAGGTTTGGCCCGCCAACAGTCAGCGGGTCGGGTTTTTGGAAGGGTCTGGAACCGAACCGACCCGTTTTTGTGGTCCAAACCCAGGCCGCTGGCGGGTTACCCGGGCCCGTTGCTAACACTACTTCTGACGATCACCATCTAACCAAGTGGTTGCCGCTTGCCGGGCTCTAATCTGGCGTACCTCACATTGCCTACGTTCTGTTGGGGAAACCATTTCAGCCCCATACACAAGGGCCTCCATTGCAGCAGGAATCTTATGAATCTTTTGTTCGCGTAACTGATGGGATTCCTTCGCCAACAGGTCATCTCGTTTGGCCTTCGCAGACTTTGACATTTTCTGTTCTTGAAAAATCCCCTTCTTCTTGTAAAATTGCTGGAGTGCATCTTCTAGTGCTTTGAGGGATAGATCCGAGTGATTTTGTTGGCTGATAAGTGGAGAGAATTCACATAATGCCCACACTGCTTCCATTACCAATTCACCAGAGGCTGTTTCCGCCACTGTTGTCCCGTTATCTTTGGAGCAGTCAAGATGTCGAGCGCAATTCACTGCCAGTGTTTGGAGCATTCAATGGATCTCTTTACCTTGCCAGGTGCCAAATTTGAATAATTCGAATGGTGTAGAGAAGTGCTGGACGCCGGGTTCTCGCGGCACTGATGTTAATCGATTGTCAAATTGATCCTTGACATTTCTAGCTTCCAGGTATATGAGCAGCCAGTTCAATCAGTCTTTAACTAACCCCAAGAGCAGCTGATGGAATTCAGCAGGCTGCCAAAGCCAATATACATTGCAGAGAGGGTATTGCCAGAACTGGTTGCGGATTGGGTGGACACCTAGAGTGTGCAGAGCATCAATATTAATGTCCTCCAGCAGGCCTGAGTATATATGCTCATCTCTTGAGTTATTGAGTGGTCGAAAAGTCGAATGCCCCATCGGCGCACCTTCAGGAATGCCACACATCGGGCATGAGCCATATGAGACTTGAGCTACCATCACTTGTTTGGGGTAATCCCTGATCCAGGCAGCCAAATGAGGGTAACATTGTCGCTGGAATCCTTCTGCAAAATGCCATTTCAAGCCAGGGCCTGTGATGTCAAGATGCCTGAGTTGAGACAGCACAGTTCCAACCGCGTTATGGCATGGTTCGTCAATAGTTTTGCCACATTTCGGGGGACATGGGATCGGCCCGACAAGAATCCAGGCCCACTTGCTAGGTGTCAGGTGGATATCTTTTTGAATATTACCAATTGTGAGATACAGGGCCAGGCATGCTGATTACCCAAAACGTTGGTCATGTGAGTCTTGTCCGATGCACATATGACTGGCACTATTGTTGCTCCGGCCTGAAGTTGATCCTGTCTATCCAACCACAAATCCCCCATGTTCATCTTGCTGTAGATTCGACTACCATCAGAGTCAGCGAGGCGCACCAGTTAAAATGAAGGCGTGCCTGATAAGGGAGATGTGCTAGGAGGAACTGGACACATTTGAAAATGTCCCTGTAGTATAATATTCCAGAGGAATGTGAGTCATCTCAAATCCAACTATCATCGCTGTGCCCGAAATCGAGTTCAGAGAGCAGCTTTTGCAGGGCATTTGCTGATTGTCTTGATTCATTCTTGAAGTTGTCAAGACCGCACCTGAGATGCGGATCTATGCATGGTTTCGTTTGATGGCTAAACGATTGAGCCTGCTGAAAGTCGTGTGCAGACCGAAATGTATGCCATGGATTCCAATGTTCAGAGTACTTGTAATGCTTGTTGTACAATCCAGATGCTTTGCCATACCCTCTCCCCCCCGCATTTTCCACTCCGACTACCGGCCTATGAGCCTTTGTCTTTCTAGGAGCAGGGTTACAAGTGGGATCAGGATGCTGAGGGTCAATAGGTTCTGCGTTGGGAGAATCTTGAGGTGGTGGTGCACCTGGAATGTTGTCTATAAGTAGATCAATAATTGACAGCTCGTCAATGTCCATTCAGGTGCACCTACTGTAGTCAAACCATGATGGCTCAGGGTGATCACAGCCGGCAGGTGGCAAAATCCTGTTCGGTAATAGCCCTTTATTCATCGATATTGGGTGATATTATTGACAGTGACCTTCCCGTCAGTTCTCATCAAATAATTTCTATTTGCAGATTTAGCATTGCACATGTTTCTGGTGAGTGTTGACCATATTTGTGATACCCTTAGTGTTCTGATGAATCTGGATCATGCTTTAGAGGGTATGGTGTGTTGCTGGATTTGAGCCTCAAGGATATGTGTTTGAAAGTGAGCTAATTCAGGCTAGCTTATCACTTTCAAAGCAGCATCACACCCCACAAAATGTAGAGGAGGGGTAAAACAAGGTCACCTTACAATCAGTTTTCGTTACAAACTAGGATAATATTGCTCATATCCCGCACAATAATGCTGCACATTATCGACTGAACATTGTCAGCAGAGAATGTTCTTCTGTTATCACGGTGATCAACGTTTAATACTGTTCATCTAGTGCTGCTACGATTGGCCATATCATATAACTATGTCATTGCGGCATTGCGCGGAGTATGGCTACGCTTGGGCCTCAAGCAGCGGATAACATCAGCTTGATGCAATGAATAGGTAAGATTCCTAGCTGGCTGTATACCCGCTCAATGATCATCAAGAACTGATATGCTGGTAGGATGATGTCTTCAGTAACGATCCTTGTCCAGTGGGTAGATCCTGCGAAGACAACACGGTATACCCAAGGAGCTCAAGAGGAAGCAATTACTGTTGCTGTTCGACTAACAAGGCCTCATATTGAATGATGTGCAGTTTGTACACACCCATTTGGAATGGAAAATGCCTAGTCGTGCTAATCTTCCAACTGGATATAGTTCTCGTTGGGTTCCTTGAGATTTCATGTCGTATCCCTTCTATAACATTTTCTGTTATGAACCAAACAAAGTTGAGCTTCAATCCGAGATCTTAGCATACCAATTCGAGCATATAACAAAGAATGGCTGGATGTTTGTGATTATGATTTCTTTTCTCTGCCGGATTTCATGGAATCAAAGGTGCAGTGAAACACCACAGTTCGTGACAAATAAGATGGATATAAGAGGCTTTCATTTTCCTCCGAAGGTCACTACTACCTTCAATATTCTGAACATTACTCCGCTGCATTCAAAATCGCCAATTGAATTGATAACTTAATGACTTCCATCATTTGTTTACACATGATGTCGACAAACGGATCTCTGCCTAAGACAACCAATATGTCTCCAACAAGTGGGCGGTTTGGCTCACAGCAATGCCCAGATGACAATGTGGGAGCATCAGATAATAATGCTGGAAATACACTAAGCAAAGACATGCAATTCAGGCAACCCATAAATCAATTCATCCACCACTGGGGTATAGTTACCCGCCATTGCAGCCACCATTTCCAGGTGCTCTCCAGTTCAACCACCCTGCCCCATTCAGCATGACACCAAGCACACATCCAAGCGCTGGTGCAACCCAAGGATATCCGAGATATGGGCCATCGTGGCAAGCATATGATTTCCCCCAAGGCGGTTATGGTGGACCTCAAATAATCCCCCCTCAGCAGTTCACTGGACTTGAGCTGTCATCTGCAGGTGCACCTGGAGTGACTCCAGCACAACCTGGAAACAATCAAGTCATTCGGCCGACATCTTCCGCCTCTACAGCACCAGGACAACTTCCCGGCGCACCTGGCAGACCCCCCATTAGCCTTCTAACAAAACAATTTCAGCCAGCAGAGGAACCATGCAGGACTGATGTGGCAGGGAGTGCCGATATACCCCCACTACCAGCGATTCTCTATGATGAATGGGATGCAGATTATGACAATAACAATTTGTCAGACTGGTGCGGTGCCAAAGGCAAAGCCCCAATGAGCTTGAAGCAAATGGAATTCTCCTTGATGCAATATGCCAAAAGAATGGGGCAGCCCAACTTTAGTACCTTCAACGGGTGGAAAAAAGTATGGGTGGCTGGGGTTCTGGAGAAGAAGCATCGGGCCATTATCCAGGGACAGGATGGTTTGAAACAGGTGCAAGATGAACCCCTGAACTGGGAGATGGCGGTTGCAGATTTTTTGGTGACTTCGGGGAAATCGCTGCCTTTGGAAAATTTTGATAATGCCTAATGGATTCGGCGATAGTGGGTTAGAATGTTCTTCAAGAAATGCGCAAGCAGGGTTCGGGAGGTGAGCAAGAAGGGAACGCAAGGCAACAAGGGACCGGCGATGGATTTGGGAGAGCGCTCGGGCGAAACAGCGTGAGGTAACGTACCAGAGTTGCCAATACAACTTTCATGGTTGTGATTTGTCGGGTGCTGAACGGCAACAATGACCAGAAATCCAGCAATCAACTCCAAGCGTCGTAGACAGATGTGATGCACTGCGAGGAGCTGATTGATATCATTGAAAAAAATTGTGGCCTGAAAGCACCATACTGTCTGACTGTGTATTACAAATGCAACTCAAAGCAGAAAGAATTGGATGAAGAGTATATGGGATGGTACGCACCCAGACAAATGATGAATGACTCTCTATATGGTCAGATTTCATACAATAGTGTGCTTTCTGATGCCTTCAAGTTCAAACTGGGACACAATTTGAAAGGATTTTTGGTAGAAATGAAGGCAGCTACGGGGAAGGATATTCCGGAGCACGTGATAAGACCGGCCAAGGTATTCCCCCCTAGGGTTGTTACGGTTAGTTATGCCCCACTGCTAATGGGTATACTTAGACGTCGGAAGGATCCGATGCAAATGAAAGAGTGGTGGATCAGGAGGCAGGTGGGAAAGAGACTGATAGTAGTATTAATGTAAGTTCTGATTGAGTGAATAGAATTGATTATATTCCACATATTTATTGTGTCTAAATGCTTGGCTGTGAAATACCTCACATCACGATGAATTTCAGGAGCGCCGGAGCATGAGCCCATCTGCCCAACTTACCTTGGAGCAACTGAAAGTGATCTTTGAGGACGAAAAAAAGACCGACCAATGTGCAAGAGAGGTTCAGGAGCAATTGGATGGCGCGGAGGTCCTCGATCCAGATAATACCTGTTCAGTATTGCGCACTGTTCTCAACACATTCAATAACGAATTTCAACATGAATGTCTTGATGAGGCGGCCAGGCTACTGAATGCCCATCCAATTCACCAATCATCCAACGACGATTTTGAAGGCTAGATGTATTCAATTCCAGGCCTGGCCGGAACAATGTTTCTGGCACACCAAGTTTGCGCCATATGGTTCATTGTGACGGAATGGGTATGATATTCTGATATGCCAGGAGCGCCGCTGGAGGATGAAATGGGGCTTGGCAAGACTTTCCCCTCAGTGGCAGCAGTAATGATACGCAAACAGCTGACTGAGAAAGTTGTAATGGGGTTACTGCTGTCGACTTTGTGGGGGAATACCCATGAGGAGTGGGTGAGTATCGCACAGAACAACTTTCCTGGGATGATCGGTGAAGAACGGGCATGGTATCCATTGTGGAGGCAGAATCCAGTGCCTCACCGCTTTTCAAAGATCCAGTCAACTCCACTGCAGGGGCATACAGCGCTAATATCATCCTTTGAACCAATCCTGGTGGTGACAATGCCTGGAGTTGCAGAGACATTCAAGAGTGTAATCGATGAGATGACATCTGGAACCAATTGCAAACTCATCAACTCATTGCACACGGAAAATGCAATTCTCACCCAGGAGAATCTGAAGACTAGTATTGAAGAGCCGGAAAACTGATGGATTATCCAGCTGGTTTCATATGTTACCATCACATCAAGAGCAAAATCATCAAGCCATGGCCAACTCTCACACTGTTCATGGAGTTTTGGGATATTTGATGAATTCCATCGGTAAAAGACGAACAATACCATAGGCTAGCGCATTGCGATCAATGCAAGAACTGGATCCAAACTTCAAGTCACTGCAGGGCTGGGATTCCATTCACTCAATGACCGGTGTTTTCAGACGATGTGGCTGTTTTCACGTGCACCTCAAGATCCAGAGGATGATTCTGTGATGTAAAAGCTCGGCGCTGAGGCGCAGTGTTCCGCTCTCATGTGTTTGATGCATGCCATCCCGACTGACAACCACGACCCCGAACAGGATGTGGCGCACCAGATGATCCAAATTGCAAAGCGCTGGACGATCTAGAGGTGGTCAGAATTAACACTCACGAATGGGAAACTACTGGTTCGGATACCTAAAGAGAGTGCACCCCTTGTTGATCTTGAATGGACTGAGGAAGAGTGAGCTGAACTAAAGACCCATGTGGAAAGATACACTTCACAAGGTGCTTCAGGAGCGTGGAGGGTACATAGATGGCGGCTGGCATGTTGCTCATTTGTATTGGGAGACACTGAGGATCGGAAGGATGTTTCAGGACAATGGTACTATGAATGACCAATCAATTCTTGGGTTGATTCTGCAATTTTCCAAAGGCTGAGAGACATATTTCTGCCAATGCTTGTCAATGCACCTGGGGAGTATCCCAACCCTGGCAGAGACAAAGCATCAAATGAGGTGCTCCTGCACGAAACTGAAATAAATGGAATCGCCAAGCCTCGTCCACCTCCTCCTCAAAAGGCAGTGCTATTTCGTCCTCTCCCAGGCCGATTTCGTCATCTGAAGTGGTGGCTCACAAAGTACTTTGTGGATCATTTCGATATATTCTACATGTATGCGGAAATGGGCAACGATGTGCGCACACAAATGCAGCTCAAATTCCAAGATTCGCCAAATCCCTCTGTGTTCGTAACTACACCCAAAGTGGGCAGAACAGGCATAAATCTCACATCAGCAAACCATGCGGTAATAACTCAGAAGGTCTGGGTATTGAATGAGGAGCGCCAGGCATTTGCACGAGTTGTCCAACTGGGGCACAACTGAGTTCCACACACATGGCTATTGAACACTGGACCCAGTGGTTATGACAACAGAGCGAGTGATCTCCACCGGCTCTCGGGAGTAGCACAAATGAGAGTCCTGCATAGGCTGATGAGCCGACCAAACATCATGACTTCGATGATATACTGAATTCTAGAGTGTCGGGAAGTCCATACGAAACAGCTTGTGGAGCATTGAGATGTCGTGCCGTCAGATGGTAATGAGGAACCATGATTATCAGGGCAGTGCAAGCAAGGTACACAACTTTAAATATTCAACCAGTACAATCTCACGAGCTGATGCAAAGTAGCCAAAGGTATGGAGAATAAGGCGCAAGCGAGGAGTCCAGGAGTATTGGTTAGAGTTCGTTTCCATTTCGTGTTCGTTGATTATCATGATGAATATCACATGAAATCAATGATTAACTGAACCATAGCCTGAGTTGGATGATCCAATATGTGATGAAAAGCAGGTGCGCCAGTTTAATGGTCGACTAAGTCAAATTCTGCGGTGCTTTATATTTCTCTTTGTTAGAATCAGTCGAAGTAGCAGTCACTGCTCATCTTCATCGCATATGGTCAGTGTAGAATCGTGTGCCCTAAATCTGTGAACAAGATTCGAGTTTTCAGGTGCAGCTGATCATCCAAGTGTCATTCCAATTATTTGTTATTTGGCTATTTCGGGCGCCCTGGACACTAGAATGCGAAAGAATTTGGGACATTCACTGACTCAACATTGTTGAATATTTTACAGTCAATTGCACATGAGTATCACTATCAACTTCTCGACTCTCCTGAGACAGATTCAGCACAGTATATCTCTAATCATGCAGGGATAGAAAGACTGTCTGAGTGATATAGAGTGGATGTATCATATCCTGAGACACAGCTCACGTATTCCAGGCTTACCTGAAGAATACAGCTGAGTATTTCCTCCCTCATGAATGATGTTCTGGTACACCTCAGATCCACTCTCATGTTGAGTTTGATGGTCTCAGATTTGACATCGCACACAGATGCTATTGAAAGGTCAATTTCGACAAGCCGCCACTCATTATTACCAGATATTCCCACTTTAGGCAGGCCTCTAAATCGTGTATACGCACTTCGCATTACCCTTGATTGATCCATTTTGCTCCATTCCAAGCATATTTTCTTCATTCCTGAATGCTTTGAATCTGTGGTTGCCAGTACACACAGAGTGTCATCTTTCAGACACTAAACTTTTAGGTGCAGGCACGGATCATCTCGCTGTACCCCAGCTAATATCTGAACCAATGCTCGATTGGTATGTGAATGCCGGCGCGAAAATGCCATAACCGTCATGCTCTGTGTCAACCCATCCTTTGGAGGAAGGTGTCCACCACACACTTACTATAGATGCACAGCCCTGGGTGATATGTCACCACACTTAACTGGATTTTGACTAAGAAGTATGTTCGGACCAGTATGTTTCCAAGATCCTACAATAGCTTATGTTGTTTGGGCTCCACAATTGAGCTGCAGCTTGAGACGGTGAACCTTAAAGGACTGTTCTGCTCACTTACTCTGCAGATAACCAGCAACTCCCACTCACCGGTATACCACACTCCCTCGAACAGGTTCAAAATCACACCGCTTCTAATGCAGACTTAGCTACATTTTGACTAACTCGTATGTTTGGGCCGCCAAAAAACCATACCTTAAAATAGATTATGTGAACCGATTTCCATCAAGAGAGCACGAAGAGGTAGAATCTGAATGGCAGTCTCTGCTCAGAGGCTCAATCGGTGACCGGCAAGCGCTTGCCCACCTCATATCTTGAACGCCTGAAGTTTGTGACAAATCATAAATGGATAATATCTGATTTCCGCCAATGTCCAATGCCAAGAGTGCCTGAAGAACAAATCCTGATGACAGCTCAAGTTTAGAAAAGGCAGTGTCTGAGAGTACAAGTAACGGTCAAAGTAAGGTGAGCTGGCAATCCCGACCATTACATTAGATTGAATCCTGCTGGCCGATTCAATGCTCGCTTCACCTCAATTGGCCGGAACTGCATGCTGTTTCTTGTCATCAGGCTGTCAGATGAAGCCTCATGACACATTCATATTGTTCTTATGCACTGCTTTGAACCCCAATAATTATGTTAAGTGAACATTGTAGCATTGAGACTTAATAAAGAGTTTGTGATTAAATGATGCAGTGTTTACAAGATATTATGTGCAACATCCTAATGTGAGTGATGATTTATGACCCATTCGCTAGCAATCTTGCGATTGACGAGAACTGCAATCAATTAGATTACCCCTGAATATTCATTGTACCTTTACGATTCTTTCTCTATTTTGAATCTCTCCATTGTAATCCCAAATTCTCCCTGTTCTGTTACACTGACTGCATACATTTTGTGAATTCAGGAGACTCGGTACGCTAAAAGTAAAGTTCTGCACACGAGATTGCCTAATTGACCGCTAACATTGCTGCAGAATCTTAAAACAACCAAATATCATAACAATAGGGTCTCCTTCCGACAGGTATACCGCATTTGGAGATTCATATTTATCCACTATCAGCAACAAACTCAGTTTGAACACATGTATCTTTCAGTGTTGCCACTCACCAAGGTCCCAACTCCATCCTCGGTCCAAGTCTGCAAGATTCTTCAACCAACCGATAATTCTGCATCACGCGGTCACCGCTCATATGCTCAAACTACAGGCATAATGAACTGCCTTCGGTGGTGTCCCATGCAAGGGCAATCATGATCAACACAGATCTCAGTATTCCGTATGTCCGGCCCTGAGAGTTGGTACTTGATACAACCAGGTTAATGGCTCGAGTTCTTCAGGTGTCTCGAGTTCTTCAGGTGCGTCTGGTCCAATTCTAGGTATGTTGCCTGTAACGAACCTCCAATTCTGGCATCAATACCGTACTTGGATATGAGTGCTAACATTCGGGAATTGGGTGCATGAACAATCCATCTAATCCGGTGCACCTGACGCATCCAAAATCACCACAAAGAAGTTGCATCAGCTGTAGAAATATGAAGCGCCAACCTCTTTTGCGGATGCTTTCCAGGTACACCTCCAATTGAATCCTCCTCGACCGCGCGTCGCATTCTCCAGGCACACCTTGAGTTGCATCCTCCTCGACCGAGTGCTACCCTGTTGCCCTATTTTCCTGTCATTATATTCAACTTCATACTATATTTTCCCTTATATACTTCTTTCTACATTCCCAACTTCACTTCATCAACATGGAACCTACAGCCAGCCAGGCGAGGAATCACTATTCACAGAAGAATCAAGATGCACACCTTGAGAGAGCACTTGCACGTGGATTCAAGAAAGTCAATCTTCATTGCAGATCAATTGTTTGAACTTCCAACCCAGCTTGCGAGTAAAATGTTGGAGATAGCTACTGTCCTCGCTCTGATTCTTCTGAAGCAGGATGATGACAATACCGATCTGGAGATCAGTGATGGTGACAGTGAAGACACTGGAGCGTCCACATAGTCATCCGATATTGAACAAGAGGATTAGGAACACCAGCAGGAGGTCCAACATCCGGACCAGGCACGCCATGATAGGACAATACCAACTACAAGGGTTCCACTACCCGAGAAACGGAGCGGTGCGGACACACTCATTGCGCGCACTTCACTTCCAAAACTGCAACATCCAGCCGGGGACATAGCACCACCATTGCTTAAATGCCAAAAGTCAACCATCCCCATAGTATGTGAGTCTGATGTTGTCCTCGCCCAGACGATCCCGCTTCCCAAGGCTGGTGGAGACCAGAATGGTCCTCAACCAAAGGCCAGTGGAGATTACAACAATCCCGAACACCAAATGGCTACTTTTGAGGTAGTGAAACGATTCTTGGAGGCAATCATATTCACAAAGACTCCCTGGCCGATCACATCTGATGAGAAGTACTCGATGGTTGACAAAGCTTGGAAACCAGCCATTGAATCCCAGGATTATCAGTGGGCATTTGCAGGTGCTCCTGCAGGTACAGTATCTCCGTCTCAATCACCTGGTGGTCCATCCCTTGAAATTGATTCGCAAACCCGCGAAGCTGTAAATGATGATTGTGTTTTCTGCTCCCCGAATGCACGTATGATGATATTTATCCCCAAAAATACACATTGAAAAAACTAAAGATTGGTACCATTTGAGGGCATTTGGCCAATGGAGCTCCTCGAACTCTTGTCTGTAGTTCCCAGTTGGATTCATCATCAGAGACTGAGACTCCAATCCCGGATAAGGAGCCCCTGTTTGACTATGTGTATCGCTCGAATGTCATCGATGATAAAAAATCACGGTTCATGAGGATGGAAGTGCTTGACTTAATCTACCATCAATTTGACTTCATCACCAATAGCTTGGGGTGACAACCGACCACATCACCGATCTTTCAACCTCTCACACCACAGATGTTGGCGCTTGTGGCGGCAGCTATTCATTGTCCACTGTCTGAGTATGCCACTGGAAAGAAGGTTACAGTTATATTTTCTCAAGATGAATATTGAGGTAAATTTTACACTTCCACAGTGATAGATTGTATTACTGCAGAAGCCTCTGCACTCATCAATTACACATGGTGGGCTGCTTCATCCACCCCCCCTCCCCAATGATACTCCTCCGCTATAATAGACGCTCCTCAATCACCATCGGTGCTCCTCAGTCTGGATTGCGGCTTCGATATTTCATTCAGTGCTCTATACCGCCTTCTCTGCTGGCGTTCCTCCTCCAGGATGGGCGCTTTTCAATCCCCTCTTCTATTTCATTCCAGACTCTTTATCTCCCTCCCCTTTAGGCGCTGCTCAGCATGCATGGGCTGCTCTGTTGGATAGGCACTCCTCAATCCCCGTCAGCACTCCTTGGCCTGGATTTGTGCTCCTCAATGCCCGTCGGTGCTCTTTGGCCCGGATTTGCGCCCCTCAATTTCATTCTGTGCTCCTCCATCACCATCAGCACTCCCCTTGCCCACCCTGCACTCCACATGAGGAACTCCTACTATGCTGGTAGCGCACCTCTTTTTCCCCCGAATTCAGAATGTTGCCGTTCAAACTCCATTTTGATTCACCGCGAGCTAACCTCTCCATTCCAACCTTTTAGATTTCACAAATCGAGCCAAACGACTTTGGAATTGAATGGCACCCGCTTGCCAGGCCCGAATCATTCCGAAATACAATGGGTGCATTCAGCTTCTGAATGCCGTGAATGAATTGTGTGTTCCTGCGTTTGTCGACCCTGATGAGATAGGAGATCGGTGGATGACATTCAGGCGATGTTCCATTGATATCATTCGATTGCTTAGTTGGGTAATTGTTTCAGTTTTACCTGCTTTTGTTTTTGAATCACTCCCAATTTTCTCTGGTTCCCCGTATTGTAGCAATGCACACAAAAGAATGTTGCATGAGATGCTGCGTGCTATAGTATGATTTAGCAGATGATAATGAACAAGAATCTATGCATCATACGGGGAAGGTAATCATATTGCTCGTGTACATCGGGAGAATCTCAGATAACGCCTGGAGTCCTTCGAATGAATATCATTAAGATCCCAGGCATTTCTAAGAGTCAGTGTGAGATTCCCACATTGGTTGGGTGACCGTCCCAGGTGCTCCCAAACTGATCACTACCGCGCCGATGGTGCTTCCGTAGCAGTCATCAGAGATCGCAGTCACTCAGAAGGCCGGCCGGAATACCCTCCCAGGCTCTCATTCTCTCACAAAATTGACACTTCTAAGTATACACTAGCCTCCACTCACATACTCCGGGAGGCTCCCAGTAACTAAAATACATTTTGCTGATGTGGTTCACAGCCATACCTGGGCAGAACTTGCTGTACATGTCCAGGGAGTGCTCACCTTACTCACTGAATATGGTCTGAAGGCCAAAGTTGCAAAATGTGCCTGAACTTGTCAGTAAGTTGACTTTTGTGGCTTTGACATTGCCACAGGGAGCATCCACGCCTAGGAACATGAGACCCATGCAGTAATGGATTAGCCTCAACCTCAATATTGTACGGACGTGAGAGGCTTCCTGCAGCTCACCAGTTAGTATAGAAAATTCATTGGACACAACTCTATCATTGGAATGCTGTTGATTGCCATAGGCACATCTCCGAAAGGTTAAGGGAATGATGGACCGTCACATGGCGAGCTCAGGCAGGTCTGGCACACTCCAAATCGCATGGAACAGAGAATGCTACCATGCAATTGACACCCTCAATGATGCACTCTGCAACGCTCCAGTCCTCGCTCTACAGAACACTGAAGGCAATTATTGCGTGCACATGGATGATCACAAATATGCATTGGGTGCAGAGCTCTCACAGGTTGAAGACACGGTAGAGAACCTCAGCAAAATGTATTTTTGTCACTGGAAGCCTCTGGGAGTTGTCGGACCAGAATCGCAGGGTGATTAGATCTGGGAGTTGACTCGACCGATGCCAGGGCCTTCAGGCTGAAGCGGGACCATCGGCGAACATTCTGCATGGACTTTGACTGTCTAGTAACAACCCGCTGGGCAGCAAAGAGTCCTGACGACCACCGTGGGAGTATCTGGGAGCATCAGCACCATTCCTGGGTGCTCCTCGAACCACTGTAGAGCAGTCTAAGAGAAATACATGCTTCTTTGGGAATGCGCCTGGTGGATGTGGAAATCATAGCGACTACTGATTGTTCAACGATTTTTGAATCTCATGGATTCAGTTTGTAATGCCATCTATGTATCTATGTATCTTTGTATCTATATAGTTACCCATCTACACATGGTATATCTGGACTGGCTGCAGGCGGTGCTTGCGAGCAATGTGAGGTGTGCCTGAAGATGTGAATGAGTGAAGTCCGAGATACACTCCGAGGCTGTGATGAAGTGTGTTTCGAGATTCACTTTGGAGGACATGATAGAGTGAACATTAAGATGCATCGCAAAGCCGTGATTGAGTGAGTTTGGAGATGCACTTCGATAGACCATCATCGTTAGAACATGGAGGTCGCAACCTGGAGAGTTCAGAGATAAAGTTGGATGCCATGATTGAGTGAAGACAGAGATTCACTCCGAGGACGTGATCTTGCGGGTCTGGAGATGCACATGGAGTCCATGCTGGAGCGGAGATTTGAGGAGGTCTTGAAGTCAATCGATGGAAGGTGTGCCGGGTGCTGAGACTCTATTCATCAGTGAGTCGATGCCCAACTGTGCGAATGTGATGAGGTGACTGTACTTTTGAGCTTTCAGGGAGAGCCAGCTGGTGGGGGTTGATCTTGTAGGGAGACATGCAGGAAGGTAAAGCATGATTCAGAGGTTAACACGTAATTGTAATAAAGAACGGAAGTCAGATAAACTTGGGTTGTTGGTGTAGTACTTGGTGTATGCTGCACTCAGTGTATGCTGCACTGGGTGTATGTGGTACTTAGTGTATACTGTACTGGGTGTATACTGTACTGGGTGTATGCTGTGCTGGGTATATGCTATATTGTGTATGCTGTATTTGGTGTAAACTCATGATACTTGCAGAGAATAATAGTGAGGGATTGCTTAACTTTGTATTCCGTAATGATGGTAGAAATGTGGATGAGACAGTGAGATGGCGGATCAAGATGGGAATGCTATGGAGGATTCCAGAGGATATGAGAAATCAGAGGTATATATATGTTCCCTGATTAGGTTTAGAAGATCTAGTATCAGTGTTATGATTCACAGGATCGGTAGTCATACCTGCCATATCGGGAATTGTAAATTGACTTGCATGTGAAATTCTATTAAGTCCCAGTTTCTCATAATGATTTTGTGTCTCCTCTCCTCTCTCACTTTCTCGTCCTCAACTCTACTACCATCTAAGAACATGAAGGTACATCATCGCTTTCTATCTCTCGATGCCACGAACATGTACTATCAGCAAGTAGAGCATACACCGAGTACTGGATACACTGTGTACTTCATGCACCGAGTCCTGCATGATCACACCCTCAACAGTCTGCTGCTCCATGGCTGTCTCACATCACTCAGCTCTCAGTAGACCATGTTGTACTCAATTCTGTCCATTCCCACAGTTCGTAGCTAGCCGATGACTATGGTCTCAGCTCCCATTGTGCCTCCCTCCCGATCTTCCACCCTCATTTTGAACACCTCTAGATTCACCGCCTCTGAGTAGCCTCCCAATCTCGATCGACCATGCCCTCCATGCGCATCTCCAAAGTGGTTCAATCTCGGCATCCACATGCATTTCAAAAGTCACTAGATCACAGCCTCCATGTACATCTTATGTCCATATGCTCATGCTGTGGAGCAACAGCAGAGCTCTCACAGCATCTAAAGGGGTTTCGTAAGAAACAGCAGTTCTGGCTTGAGGAGTGGAGGACAAGGGTGACAGAATATGGAGGGTTAGCCAGGCATGAGGAATCATGTAATTTGTGTGCAGCAATAATAGCTCAGCAATACTGCATGGGGCGAAGAGATGGAAAAGATAGAGTGTTTGTTACATAGAATGAAATGATGTCTATATACTACCCATTGCTCAGTCCATCACCAGTATCCCTATATCTCCGTATGCCTCTGTGATCCCTGTATTTCTGCATAGCTCAATTATTTCTGAATCTCCATATGCTCCCCGCCAGCTTCCCCTTGCCAAACTGAATGGCAGTGGTGGTGAGAAATGGATGATTTCACCACTTTGGCCTCCAAGTGCATTTCTAAAATCTCGCAATTGGAGTCTCAAGGTGCTCCTCCAATTACACTCAACTACCATCCGCCGCCTGATTACCTGTATGTATATATATCGCGATGCTTAGCGAGACAATACATGGCATTTTATGATGTAGTGAATCTCGTACCTGTCACAAAGATGAATATGATAGATGAAATGCTTTGACATAATGGAACCCAAACAACCACTGCTGGGGGAATACAGCACCAAGTCACCTGCAGAGCTGCAAAGAGGTCTCAGCTGCTCTCGAAGTCACCTGCAAACCTGTGCAGAGGTCTCAGCTGCTCCGTAATTTGACTATCCTACAAGTCATATAAGGAAGCATCCCGCATGTAACTCCAGAACTGCAGGTCCTTTCAGGAGCATCTGAGAATGCTCTTGCAGAGTCTGAGAGCACATTTCTTAGCTGCAGGGGGGCCAGGGAGCAGGTCGAAGTAATTGGAAGCAGTGGTGGGGTCAACCGGAGTGTCTGGGATGCTTGTGTGTGCATTCCGGACCAGTTTACATTTACTGATGAAAGTACTTGGTTATTTCAAGCATAAAGTACACCATGCAGAGATGTGATACCCTGCATACGACAAAGAACTATTGGGCATCAGAGATACAATAGTATATTGGAAATTCTACCTACACAGAGCCGACCAACCATTTTTGTTATGCATGGACCATGCCATGTTGTGTTGAATCCTCACACACCCACACCTCACTGTACATCATATTAATATCCTGATGGTTCTACAAAATGTTCACTGGGAGGTCATGCACATCCCTCATGGCAAGAATCAGGTCTCAGACACGTTGTCTTGCCGCCCCGATTTCCCGTGGGAGCAAAGCCATTTGATGGCACTAGATATCACTGCAGCAGGCGAATTGATTCAGGACAACAGAGCAGCCATAATTGATATCAAATTGTTTGGGCCTGTTGCACAGTCCGAGACCAACCCAAGTCCCTGTGTTCCACCATCCGTGGCATCAACCAAAGCACACAATTCATGGGTGTCAGCACAACGGTTCTAGTTGAAACACAATCCAATACTGTTGTTACATACAGATTCGGAAACCAAACAGGTGGGGAACAATGCATGTGTAAAAGTCATTGAGAAGCAAGGAAAGGTAGAGAAGAGAGTATAGATGTGTATTCCATATACAATGAAACAATGAATCATCCACAAGGCCTACAACACTCCAGCAGAGGCACACTTCGGTGCGGACGGAATGTACTGATGCAAGAAACAGCCACACCTCTGGAAGGAAATGTGGCATGATAGCCAGCTATATGTTGCAAGCTGCAACTTACGCCATCGAACCAACCACCAGAGCAGGAAACCCATGGGCCTCCTGCAACAACTTCTGGTAGCAAAAGGCTGCTGGCAAAGAATTGGCATTGACTATAAAACTGACCTGCCGGCCTCAGCAAATGGCCATGACTGCATTGTAACATTTGTTGACCGCATGACAAAGCTAGCATAATTGTGAGCCTGCCGGACAGCAATCGATGCCCTGGGGTTTGGGTGAATAGTCATTGACAATGTCAGCAGCCGACACGTAATGCCTCAGGACATTGAATCGGACAGCGATGTGTAATTCACAGCAGACAATTGAAGAGAAGATGCAAGGCATCTGCTGATGAAGCTGCACATCTCTGTGGCGTCTTATCCAGAAATGAATATTCTCTCTGAGAACCCAAACAAGATGATTGTATGCTATTTTGGTGACTTTGCAACTCACGATCAAGCTAATTGGCCCGACTACCTCCCCGTAGTGTAGTAGGTATAAATTTCCTCAGTACACCATTCAACGAACAAGCTGCCTTTTGAAATCACTCCTGGTTATGAGCTGCGTTTGCCGCTAGATTCAATTGCAGTCCTCTGGCAGCTGCTGAGCAAGTAATTGGGAGAAACCTTACAAGGCCACAAAAAAGTCGAACAATTGCAGCGTATTTTGTGAGTCGGCAGGGGCAAGGTGCACCATGCTCAGCATAACTAGGAAGCTGAGGCTGATAAATTGGGATATTCGATGAACCCCACCATCACCGCCGGTGCGACGGTATTTCTGGATACAAAGAATCCGCCAATCACATACACCAACGTCATCCCTATGTGGTAAAGACTGGTACATCATTACATTGGCCCATATGGGATCCTCCAAATCTGTGGTGACACTGTCAAACTAGATATCCCAAATGATATTACGACCTAGGACACACATAACATCCGCAGAATCTACATTGACCACAAGGATGATTCTAGGATCACATCGCAGCCGCCACCTCCACTGGTCGGGTCAAGCCACCCAGGCACAAGGTATGTTGTTGATTCAAATGCAACATACCAACCCAGCTCTGAGGGAACCAGTTGGGAATATGAAGTGAAATGGGAAGGTTGGGACCAGAAGGATAACACCTGGGGGACAGAGGAGAATATGGCAATCGCAAAAGAGATGGTGAAGCAGCATTCAAAGGAAATGGGTGGGCGGCCAGAGGAGAAGAGTAAAGTGACACGGAAGATGGCCTGAGCAGCACATTTCATTTTGGACGGTTCAGAGATGTTGTGCAGGGTTGGTTGTTTTGATCTGGGTGTGTTGTTTCTTCGTGAAGATTCCCGAAGATGATTGGAGAACGTTGTGATTCACGTGGACAGCTCTGGTCATGCTAAGGTGTTACTATGCTGCATGAGTATGGTCCTGCAGGAAGCTTGCACAATAGTTCGTTCTAACAAGTGGTCACCTCGGTCATAAATAACATTCACATCTTCACATTCAGAGAGGCTATTTGCCCGCACTCTCTGCTACCATCCAGCATGTTCAATTGCATATAGTCCAGTGAGATTCAGCATAGAACGGGTTTCAGGTGTGTCAATTCAGCTGTCAGAGAGGTTTGAATATGTTATTCCATTTCGGACTTCTGAAATTTGCAAATGTATAAGCATTCATTTACTGCAGAATAAACTTTATATAACACAGAAGTTTTGGAGTTGAATTATCTATCAATACTGTTAAAGATCGTGGGAGGCAACTGTAACTTTGAGGCTTCATTTCAATTTGAGTAAGAATATTTGAGACAGTTGTGATTCCCTGTTAGACATTTCAAATCACACTATATTTATACATGTGATATATTAGGCTCTTACTAATTTGGAATACAGTGGATTCACATTCAATGTTTCTTGATAAGTAAGTAGTTGCAGTTTAACCTGCAATCTGTAAATATTTTGTTTGATAATTGCTATTCAATTAATGATATCCTGAACTTTCATTCATCCTAGTCTCTTATACTTTCGTACCATTCTTTGCAATTTCTTCTGAAGAATAATGGACTATACAACCATGAATAATTGTAGTTTTCTTTTGAGACAAATGTAACACAATTTGAAAGTTATTATTAAACAACTCAACAACTCTGAACAGCTATATTAATTCTTTTAGATACTTTCAAAATCTCCAACACAGACATATTGAAAAGAAATGTTATCTCAGGTATTTCAAAACAATAGTCAGAGACATTTTATTGCTACTGAAGATGTGAAATAGAATACCGAATTATGCTAAAGAGTGTATACTGGTCTACTGTATAGTGTATAACAATGTATTGAATCAGTACATTTTCAGAGTGACATCAGCAAAATGTAAAATGGTTTGGAAGTTATAACAGAACATCTTGGCAATTCAGAATAGCTTCACCAATCGTTTAAGATGCTTCCTGATGCTCCGAAATAGTCTTCACACAAAGTGATGAGCTCTCAGACACTTGGAGACTACTTCTCTGGTGTTCCACAATGCTCTGGAAGTTGTAGAACTGAATACCAGTTTATCTTGGCAAGGGTATAGTGGCCTTCAAACTGCTATAAAATGAAACTATTAGGATGTGCAAATTTTGCAGCTATTGGAAGTATTGGCTGCATCCCCAACGCTAGATCAATGGGCTTCAATCATGGAGCCATAGTCTCCGGGAGTAAGTATTGTAAAGTCTATAGTTCATTGTACAATTCGAGTACTATCAATCTCCTTTACAGCTTGATTCAGGAAATCTAACTAATATACAGTCCAGGAGGTATCCAAATCCACATGGTTATTAACATGAAATATGAAATCAATTCAATCTGATGTAAAATGCTTACATGCCAAATGTGCCAGTCAAACAATTGTTTCAAAGGATACAATATGCATATAAGTGGTGTGTTTGACAACCCGGATGAACTTGTCCACACAATTAGCCCAACCATACAGACTGTGTTAGTTTATTGATGTTATTACTACATATTTCTGACTGCAAGCATGCAACATCCATTGTTGAGTCTTCTCGAACCTTTCAGAAAATTGATATTATCTTTTCAGCTAGCAGGTGTTCCTGTAATTGCAGGATTTGGGTTAGTGGTTTCAAGCTAAAGTATAATACCGGACAAGAATGAACATGGCCTTGAAAAGTGTTACTCACATCACCATCTGTATGTGGGATCCAGATGTCATAAGATGCGGGCATGATCCCTTGGTTCGCATTCTTAGATTCTACGTTCAAGTGAAGTCCTTGACACTCAACCGATAGAGGGCATTGGCATGGTTGATGGCAGTACAATAGCCCATTCTGAAGCTTAATAAATATGTTGTCTATTAGTACATTCTAATTGCATCTGAGTACCTGTCCACTAAGTTTGTGTCCCAAGTGCACTTCAATTTGCAAATGGAATAGCTGTCCAAAGTTGGGAATTCAGAAATCAACTGATGAATCTCTGAGTGAGGTTCATTTGATACTTCTGCAAACTCTGTGGAAAAGCGTTCTTCACAAATGATGCATCTTCTGTGACACAGGGTGGAAAAATGGTACTTCCTGACAATGCTGCAACGATAGGATGTGGACTCTGAATGGATCTCGCCATTCATCGGTAGTGGATAGTCGGTTGAAAACTTTTGCACAGTCAACATTGTACCAGGCTTGAATGGCAAGAGACATCAACATCTCATTCATACAGTCAAGACTGGTGCATGTGTCATTATGCTTGAGCCTCTGTTGAACATAGTGGACTTAGTTGCTAGATTCATATGACTCTTTATCATTGCTGATATATACCTGTTCAGATATACCAGTGGTGAAATAGGCACTTGAATCCATTTGCTGAAATGACTATGACATATTGCTTACAAGATGCATCTCTGTACATCCAAAATGTATTATGCCCTTGTCTATGGTTTTCCAGAGCACATGAACACTGGATGCCTCCCACCAAGCATCACACTTGAACAAATGGATAGAAAATTCCTGCCTGTGTTGCATTTGATCATTTGAAGTGATACAATATATTACACTCTTGAGTCGATTCACAATGTTTTCCATATGAATGATCCTCCAGGTAGTGGCTACTGACTCAGCATCGGATAGACTGACCTGGAATTCCACACACTTGTCAGCAGTCATGTTTGCCACCCCATAATCCTCTTTTTCTAGAGCAGTCTTCATTTGAGCAAGTTATTTGGCTAACATGCGTCTGGAACTGGTTGCCATAGTGTTGACTTCCTGCTATTGTTGTCCTTCATAATGTTGGAATAGTTGATTGAACAGCTTGCATTTAACTGGTGTCACCTGACAGATTTCATGTGACCACTGGTCTTTTGCGATCTGTCAATCAGTATCCGACCATCAGGTTGCCGCTAAGTGGACTCAACCCAAAATTACCTGCCATTGTCTTTGTTTTGTAGTATATACCATTTCAGCCCCATACACCTGAACATCCATTGCAGCAGAGATTTTATGAATGTTTTGTTCTTGTACCTGATGAGATTTTTGTGCCAACAGTTGATCCACTTTGGCCTTTGCAGACTTTGACATTTTCATTCCTTGAAAAGCAAACATCGTGTAATACAATTGCTTGAATACATTGTCTAGAGCTTTGAGGGATAGCTCAGTGTGATGTCCATGGCAAACATGTAAAGAGAATTCAGATAATGGGTGAACTGCTTCCATTGCCAGTTCATTGGAGGCTGTTTCTGCCCCAGATATCCTATCACAATTGGAACAAACATGACTTGGAGCGCAGCGCACCGCCAGTCTTCTGATCATGCCCCAGATGTCACTACCACAGCAGCAGCCACTTTTCAACCGATCGAATGGTTTAGACAGGTGTTGGAGGTCTGGATAACATAATACTGATGTGAATTGATTCTCAAATTGATCCTTGACATATCTACCTGTCAGGTATTTGAGCAGCCTGTGGAATAAGTCCTTAAATAAACCCAGGAGCAGCTAATGAAATTCATCAGGCTGCCAAAACTGATAGACATTGCAGAGAGTGTATTGCTAGAACTGGTTGCGCATTGGGTGAACAACTAAAGTGTGTGGATCATTAATATTAGTCTGCGGCGGAAGCACTGAGGGAACAAGCTCGTCACTTAAATTGTTGAGTGGTCGACAATATCATTGCCCCATCAGAGCACCTTTATGAAGACCTGACATCCGGCAATAGCCATATGAGGCTTCAGTAATCGTTACTTGTTATCAAAAATCCCTGTCCTAGACCGCTAACACAGTCAATCATTGTCTCTGGAATCCAGCAGCAATATCCCATATCAAGCCAGGGCCACATATCTCAAGTTTCTTAAGTGGGGTTAGTACAGTTCCAACTGCATTATGTCTTGCCTGGGCTGTATGTTTGGCACAAAATGGTGGACACGGGATCAGCCCAATCAGAATTCAGAACCGTGATTTGGTGTGTGACAGATATCTTTTCATATATTACCAATCGTGAGATAAAGTGGCAAGTAATGCCGATTGGCCGAAAAATAGATTCTGTGAGTCTTGTGGGGTTCTCATACCACTGGCCGAAGTGTTGCTCAGGCAGCAAGTTGAGACTGCATATCCCACCACACATGGTCGGTAACCATTGTACTGTATATTCAGTGACTATCTGAGTTGGTGAGGTTCACTGCTTTATCATTGAGCTGTGGCTGAAATGGGAGATGTGCCAGAAGGAACTGTATATATTTGAGACACACTCTATAGTATAGTATTCCAAATATCAGGGAATGATCTTCAATCCAACAACTATTACCCAGGCTGAAATAGACTTCAGAGAGGATGTTTTGCATACCATCTTCTGGTTGGAATCATTTGGTTTTGAAATAGCCCCGTCGATGCGTGTGATGTTGTGCTATCCATGCTTTCATTTGCTGGCTAGATGGTTGGGTATGATGCGAGGTGTGTGGACCAAACTTCATGCCATGCATTCAATTGTTTTGTGTAATTGCGATGCATGTTGTACAATCCAGCTACTTTGCCACATGCTTTCCCGCTGCATTTTCCAGTCCAACGACCTCTCTATCAACCTTTGTCATCGTTGGATCAGCAGTTCATTTCAGATTAGATTTCAGGTGGTTGACGGTCTCTTCATCAGGAGTATCTTTAGGTGGCAGTGCAACAGGCATACTGTCTATGGGTAGATCATTAGCTGACAAGATGGCGGATAGCGATCCAGGTATACCTACTGAAGTTGAACCTTGACAGATTGGGCCGATCCCAGCCTGCAGGTGGTGAAATCACATCAGGTAATGCAGATTCATTTCCCAATATTCAGTAGTATTATCGACTATGAGCCTTGAGCCTGTTTTTATTGAATACTTTCCTTCTTGGAATAATGTGCTAACCATTATGCTGGCGAGTGTTAACCACATTGGAGATGTGGTCAGTGTAAGCATATTTGCATGAACCTTGATGAGGCTTCAAAGGGTGAGTTAGAGCCTTAGGGATATTCTGTTGAATACAAGCTAAGTCAGCTTAGGGTATGACATCCACAGATGTATTGCACCCCACCACGTTCAGGGGAGTGGTACAATTCAGTCACCTTAAAATCCATTTTCTTAATAAACCAGGAAGTACAATTCTTGGTCATTGTAGAATTCTGACTTATTCCTACACTCAAGTGTTTGAGCTGCTGACCATGGAGATAGCTGATCCTAAAAGAATCAATAAGATGAGATTCGTCGCTTGCTGTATGCCCATGAAATAATCATCAAGAACTGATAGGCTGGTTGGAAGGTTGCATCAGTATACACTGTTTGTTGGAGTGTGGATTCTGAGGAGAATAACCATGTTGAGAAAAGAAGCTCCATAGGAAGAAATTACTATTGCAGCTCAACTCACAGGCCTCCAATTGAATAAGATTGCAGGTCATACACATACAATTTATGTATGATATTCTTTGTTGTGCACAACTTGACACTAGATATGGTTCTTGTTAGGTTCCTGGTGATAAAATATCATATCCCTTCTATGACCTGTAAAGTCATGAAACAGTATAAAGGTGAGCATCAATCCAGTATTCTAGTACATGAATTCGAGCATATGACAGGGAAAGGTGGGTGTGGTGAACGATTCTTTATCTCAGCTGGATATCATGGATCAAATGTGAAGCTAAATTCCCCAGATGGTGACAACCCAAAGAGATATATGAAGCCATTTATCTCACTGAAAGTCACTGCTCTCTGCAATATACTCAACAATCCTGCAATTCATTCTACATCTCATCTCATATCTATAGTGGTATACTATCATCATCCGCTCACAGCGCATGTCAAAAAATGGATCTGTATCAAACACAACAAATATTGCTCCTCTGGGTGGCGTTTTTCACTCGCGACAGTGACCTGACAACCATGCTACATCATCAGCTAATAGTTCACGAGCTGCCATATGCAAAGACAGTCCATTTCGGAAACACACCAATCAATTGCATCCATTGCATGGGTATGATTGCCCACCTTTACAGCAGCCATTTCCAGGTGCTCCACAGCATTACAACTGTTCGCCATTCAATATGACACCTAGTTCACACACAAGCACCAGGGGAAGCAAAGGATGTCGGAGTTATGGGCCACTGTGGCAAGCATATGACATTCACCTAGGTGGCTACAGTAGGTGGCAAAGGTTCCCCTCTCTGTAGATTACAGGATGTGGGCCGTGATATCAATGTGCACCTCCAGTGCATCCAGGACCTCGCGAAAGCAATCCAGCCTGTGGGCCATAATCTTCAAGGTCCACTCTATGAGTACTTCTTTCCTGTGCCCCTGGGAGACCCTCAATTAGACTCCCAACCGAAACAATATAGCTGCCTGTGGAAGTGTGGAAATCTGATGTCGCAGGGATTTGGCACTTGCTGCCATCACCAGAGCTTTCCTAGGACATATATGAATACGATGATGAGCTTGATTATTAATTGGACTTCCACAGTTAAGCGGGCAAAGCCCCACTCAGCTTGGAGAAAATGAAATACTTCTGGACACAGTTTGACCATAGGATGTGCCAGCCCAACTACAGTGCAATCAACCAGTGGATGAAAGTACGATTATAGCATTATCCAGAGGTAGAACAGTTCGAAACAGCTTTGAAATGGACCGCTGCACTGGGAGAAGGAATTCCCAGATTCTTTGGTGACATTCAAGAACTGGCTGCTGTTGGGAAGATTGATTAATGCTGAAAGGTATTACCAGCAGTAGATTGAGATATTATCGAAGAAATTAGCAACTGAGGTTCGGGAGTGAATGACAAGTGAAAGTCAGCCAACAAGTAACTGCCCACGCATTTGGGAGAGACTGACAGGCAACAGGGGAGAGCGATCTCTCCTGAGTTACCAGAAACAACATACATGGTTGTGATTAGCTGCTTTTCGAATGGCAATGGTAGCTGAACATCAACCAAAACAACTCCAAACCTTGTATGCAGGTGTGAGGCATTGGGAGCAGCTGATCGATTTCATTGACTACAACTAAGGCTCAAAACAACCATTCATTATATTATCGAAATTGAACTGCACCTTGGAGCAGGACTAATTGGATGATGAGTATATGGGATTACATACACATGGGCAGATGATGAATGATCCCAAATATGGGTAGATTTTAAACAACTATTGCCTTGCAAATGCTTTCAAGTTGAAACTGCAACAATATTTGAAACTGTTGTTAGTAGAAATGAGGAGAGCTACAGGGAAGGACATTGCAGAGCATTTAATTAGACTGGCAATGGTAATCCTCACCAGCCATGCTAAGCCTTGATATATCCAACTATACATCATTATACAGACTTTCAAAGGTTCTGAAGAGTGTTGAAGAGTGGGAGGCAAGGAGACTGGTGGGCTAGAGAATGGCAATTGTATTAATGTCAGTTCTGATGGAAAGGATAGAATTGATGATATTTCGCACAGAGATATTTGTTCTAATGCTCACTTGTCTGTGAAATATCTAACATCACTCTGAATTTCAGGAGTGCCAAAGTATGAGCCCATCTGTCCAGCTTACCTCAGAACAACCAAAAGAGATCATTGAGGATGAAAAGAACACAAAGAAAGGTGCCAGACACGTTCAAGAGCATGTGGAGGATTGTAAGGAGGTCCTTGATCCAGATAGTAGCAGTTTAGTACTGAGCACTGTTTTCAGTACAATCAACAACCATTGTTAACATGAGTATCTTGATGAGGTGGTCAGTCAGGCTGCTAAATGCCCGAGGGATTCAACAATTGCAATCAGACTGAGACTCTGGCAATACTTAGTGCATTCCATGCCTAACTGAAATGAAATGTCTGGTACACCAGGTGTGGGTAATATGGATTTTTGTGATGAGATGGGTTTGGGTTTTGGATATGCCAGGGGCACAGGTGGTAGATTAAATTGGTCTTGGGAAGACTTTTACCTCAGGGCAGTGGCTATGATATGCAAATTGCTGACTGAGAAAGTTGTTGTAGGTTTGCTGCAGTCAATTTTGTGGGGGAATACCCTTGAAGAGTGGGTGAATGTGGCACAGAACACCTATCTCAGAATGATTGGTACAGAAGGTGAGTGGAATCCATCGGAGAAACTGAATTCAGTGCCCCATCACGTTTTAGAGATCCAGACAACTCCACCTCTGGGGCATCCAGCACTGACATCAGCAGTTGAACGAATGCTAGTAGTCACAATACCCAGTGAACTAGAAACATTCAAGAGTGTCATCGATAGGATTAATGTTAGCAATGGATCCAGACTGTCGCTTTGGGTCCAGGTCTGGATCAGAACCGAACTGTCGCCAAATTGGCGGTCTGGGTCGTCAATACACCTAAACTGTCCACTCGGGTACAGTTGATTGGACACCTCCCAACCCGTCTCAATTGGGTGGGTTGTCAGCAGGTTGTCTACTGGGTCTGTCTGTAGATTCATATAATGCTCTTGCTCTTGCTGTTTGATAATAGTATTTGATCAAAATTGCTCAGTCATCATCCAATAATCACATTTTGAATGCTTTGCAGGTTGCGATATCGATTATTTTGGAATCAATGGTTTTCCTTTTGTAAGCTGTAGTTTGGACTACAAAGGTGGTCAATAGTTCTGTTATGAGCTAAAATATCTGTGGGATGCCTTGTTTACCCAATATACACAACTAAAAGTTGTTGATGCTCCATTGACGCTTATTTTCAAGATAAGGTAACCAAGATATCGTACACTGTTTTGGCTGAAAAGGCCGCCACTACATTGTATATGCATTATTATTACAGTGCGACACTTGTATTACCAAACATGCAAGCCCAAAGTTTGTTGAGGCTCCGTTGAGTTTTATTTTCAGGACGGGGCAGGGAGCGTGCGGCTGTTGTTTTTGCCAATAAATGCGGCTAATACCTCGTTTATAGATGTCTGCAACCAATCGCCACTTATATAACCCAAGATGCAAAGCCAAAAATCATTGACGCTTTGTTGACGCTCATTTTCGGAATTGGGTAATGACCCTGTCGCTTACTCTTTTATATATAAATGCTGCCATTACATTTATTATGCCTGACCACAACCACATAACATTTGAATTACGTAAATTAAAACACTGAAAATTGTGGATGCTCCGTTGACGCTCATTGTCATGATGGCATAAGAAAGATATACCACATCATTTTCCCTGAAAAGGCCACGAATACATTATATATCAATCATTGCCCCGAATCAACGCGTAGATAACCCAGGATGCAACACCAAAAATCGTTGACGCTCGGTTGACGCTCATTTTCAGAATGGCGCAGTGACCATGTCGCTTCCTGTTTTGTCTATAAAGGCAGCCAATAGATCGGTTATGCATAACAGCAACCAATTCACTTTACAATTACATTGCATACAAGAACACACATTGTGGGCACTCCGTTGATGCTCATTTTAATGCATTGTCTAGTCAATATCTGCGGCCATCAATAATTGTATGAATTATGATTTAGACTTATTGGTTGCCTTTCGGCCAGATTGAGACTCAGCACTTTGGCAAAGCAGAGCCCACTAATCTTCTTCCACCGGTCGCTCTCATTCTACCAAGTTGAGTCATCTTGCTGAATGATTCGATTCGCCCACCATACTTCTGTTCATTAACACATATTCACATGTGACTGCTCGATATTCTCCAATAATATATCTCTATGTTCAATTCTCGGTCAAGCAACATATAGAACCTGGTGATAACATATTGACCAATTCTGTCCTACTTGTTCTTGTATCCTTTATTCCGCCTTGTTTCCATTGTAGTGACCGTCATCAACCCATTTTCAGCCTGTTACATTGACCTCCATGTTGGCCAAATCAATCCAGGAACAATTGAAGCACAACTAACGTCGCAGTGATCTGGGGTTTCCGGAGCCTCGATGCCATCGTCAAGCTCAATATTGGATTTGTTGACTGCCTCCCAGTCGTCAACGCTCCCATTCGGATCATCCAAGTCACCATTCCATTCAAGCCACTTTTCGGTGGCTGAAATGCTTGCAGGTGCATGGTCCTCATCACTTTCGGCTGGATGACTGTTGAATCATTTGATTCTGCAGATGTTCAATACTTGAGTTTGTCCTCCAGGGAGGTCCTTTGCAGACAAAGCTGGTGGCAACAGTGATCTTTCTGACGATTTAAATGCAGCCGCACCATCATGTTGAAAGTTTTACCAGGATGCTTTGATGATCTCTTCAGTATCTGAAATGTATCCTACAGCTGTGATTTGCTTGATTTAGCGCGAGATTCCTTGTGTGTAGCACGTAGGTTTCGGCTGCCCTGCCACATCTCCAAAACGTTATGCACCTTGGCCATTCTGTCAAAAATGCTTTCCTCCACTGCTCTCTTCAATTGCAAGTTGTTTTCGGTCTGTGTGGGATCCAATGCTGTGTAATCACCTGCAAATATTCCATTGTTGCCTTGAGCCAACTGCCTTACTACTACTTTTTCCCACAGGGTCTCACCAGTGGTTTTAGACTGCCTCCAATCGATAACATCGCACCCAAGGGAGAAACTGTCCTCCACTCTGACACCATGTGGTATGATAGGGAATATGTCGCATGCCACATTGGACAGATCGGCGTACTTTGAGTGCATTTCTTCTTGTTGATGCCACCAGTTGGTGATATCCAGTAACCAAAATGTACTGTTAATCTCCATGGGGTCGGAGTCGTAATCAGTAAGATTTCAATTGATATGCCGCCAGTTCTTGGGTGCCCCAGCCGGTGAATTCAAATCGAGTCTTGCGGCTGTCAATATGTGTGCTGCGCAATTGCATCGTCTGGGTGTCATTTCCGCCACGCTTTTAGGCATCCAATATTATTCTTCATCGCTGGACAAATCATATGGATCCAAACATAATTGACCAAATCCAGAAGCCTTTGCAGAGGGGAAGAGATTGCTGCCTGGAACATTGTGGGGTTTAATGACAGACATTCGTTGATGTTTGGCACAGAATTTGTTCTCCACATGCTTCAGAAGCGCCTCTTGGTATTGGGCAGTATAAGAAGTTACATCCTCAGGATTAATATCCATTATGTTGTCTCACGTCCTAAATCATCCCAAATTCCGCAAACGATTGAGGATATGTGCTGAAATGAGATGTGTTCCAGTCATTGGAGCAACTCCAGCTTATTATTTTGACCGCATCTGCCGCGCAAACTTCACACTGAAGTATAAGTCTTCCGTCTGTTGAGTCTTCTCCTTAGCTAAAGCTCGCCTGACGCCATCAATATAGTCGGACATCTCATTGTTGACCGTGATGACATGATGCAGAGTAACTGTATGCCTTTTCAACATCCACAGGGTCCAGTATCGGAATGGCCTCAAAACTTCCAGAATGTACTTGACGATGATCCATTAATCTTGGGTTGTGAAGAGTGGCGAGTAATCATGGGATTTTGGATGTTTGAGCATCTTGCGGGTGAATTCTCATAGTCGGTATGCTCGCTCACGTAACTCCAGTGTTGAATTCCACCATGTTTTCACATCCCTAATTGGTAGTACTGCACTTTGCACATCGGCTTTTTGACAGTCAATGAACTCGTTTCGACAACCAGGTGTCGGCGTAAACAATACAGCAATCATTCTCTGCTAGATGGAGGTGAGTTTTAGTTCTGTTAAAATGTCTAGAAATACGTACTTTCTCAATTATCTTTGCCAAACCTGGTCTCATATCGGACACCTTATTGATTCTAGCCTTGCCCTCTCTTCGCAGTCCTTCACTCTTCCCAATGGCTGTGCATTCATTCTCTCCAAATTGATGATTGCGCTCATGGGCTTCCCAAGACTTCGTGTGGCGTTTTACACTGAGACTACCCTTGAATGCACCCAAAGCAAACTGAATGACGTGTGCCATGCATGGTATGTGGTTCTTCATTGTAGGCCACTCGATTCCAGAGGCCTCAAGTGTTTATTGTAGTTCCCAAGTCATCGAGTAATTTGAAGAAGCAATGTCAGTCGTGATTACAAGTAAACGGCTGTTACTAATCTCCACACAATCAAGAACTTCCTCCGAATCTATGGCAAGCCTTGCTCCAGTATGTTGACCCTTGACCCATTATACAAAATTAAATTGCAAAATAGGAAATGAGCAGCCTATCAAACCTCGTCAATAGCGAGTTGAACTTCTTGCAATGCCTGATTTCGATCCATATAGTAAGATATGACCAATCTTTTGGCTAATTCGTTCGTCCATATCCACCTGTTCAAAGTTAAGCTTACTCTATATCTTGACGGTAATTGCTTCTCAGTTGCATCCACTTTCAGTGAGTACTCCCTCCGGCAGATGTTGCTAAGGGTGCTGGCTCATGGCAGCACCAGCTCACTGTGTAATGCATTATATGACTGCCCCAGCTCGAGGTTTGCTAGAGTGTTTCATGGAATAAGTGCCGAAACAAATCCTAACATGAGGCAGCGATTCCAGGTGTCTTGGTGAAATTGGGAAGTTACAAAGTCCTTTGCCACCAGTTTGGAGCGTTGTCTCGGTCAATTGTATCAACATTAGTATTAGCAACGGGTCCAAATTGCCGGGTCGGTTCGCGGTCCGGTTCCACCCGAACCCGGACCGTGGCAACGGGTCTTACCACACAAAAACCCGGACCGTCGGAAATGGGGCGGTTTTACCACCTAAAACCTGGCATTTGAAATTGACCATTTTGGCTCCAATTAAGTATTTGAGTTCTGATCGTATCACAACATGATCAGTACGTACATTGTGCAGTTGTAGTCGCTCTTTCACCTCCCGCTTTCAGATTTGTGATCCGACAACTATTTGTTGAGTCGCGATCGAAATCCCGCTGATTTCGCTTAAAATCGGCCATTATTTCACAACCACTCGACGAATATCAGTCGGATCGCAAATCTGAAAGTGGGAGGTGAAAGAGCGACTAAAACTGCACAATCTACATACTGATCATGTTGTGATACAATCAGGACTCAAATACTTAATTGGAGCCAAAGGAGTAGGAACTGTATATTTGAAACCGCGGTCCGGTTCCAACCCGGCCAAACACCCGCAGTTCTATGTCCAGTCCGGTTAACAAACACACCAAGACAAAGCGGGTTGGGTTTTTGGCCGGGTATGGAACAGAACTGAACCGAACTGCTGGTCAAAACCCGGACCGCTGCCGGGTTACCCGGACCCGTTGCTAACACTAATCAACATAGGCAAAACCTAACTGCCGAATATAAATTTCAGCTGCTAACTTCCTATGGTAATTCCTTGACTGTCTTCTCTCTGCAGTATGGCGAAAGGTGTTTCATCAATGGTTGTCCATGTCAATTCAGAAACTGCTGACCGTGTCAATTTGTTTAACTTTGCAATGTGCACTTTTGCCAGTAAGTGTTTCCGCATTGCGCTGATCCCATGTTCTGATGGATGGCGAACAATTTGATGACACATGATGCATATACTGCCAGGGCTGCCAGTGTCCTCAATTCCGAAATGCAAATAGAATCGCCACCAATGCGCATGTCTAGAAGTTATCTACGCACTCGGACGCTTCGTGCCCACATTCATACACGCCCACCACGTGTGAAATATGATTGGTAAAATCAGGTTGCCCAAATTATGAATAAAGACATGTGCATTTTTGGCAGATATCAAAACCTCTAGCAACAAGATATATAAAGATTGGGAATCCAACATGGTGGTAGGAATTTGAAAGCTGCTTTAGTCAAGTTGAGAGACTGTCAAATGTTACATTATAGTAATGTAGAATGCTGGTTCTTCATTATTGACTCAAGAGCTACACACAAGACAACAGTAAGACCTGTGAGACATTGCATGCATAGGTGTAAAGTTGTATACAAGGACATATTGAAAAGACTGACCGTGAGAAATTCAACCTAGGTATAACGCCAAGTAGTTCCTTGCTGGGAAGCTTACTGAGCCCCACAAAAACTGTTGCCACACTGCTGAAGCTTATTTTTGGGAGGTGGTAGCAGTATCGTTACAAGCATTTTTGCACATGCAGGGTGCCATTACTTCGATTATGGATTAATGCCAATGCGCAGCCATTGGATTATGCAAGATGCAGGACCAGAAATTGTTGATGCTCCGTTGATGCTGATTTTTATGAAATAATAGATATCTCGTTGCACACATTTTGGTCTAGAACTGCAGCCGATAATTCAATTATGGGTTAATGTGGTTGCACAGCCCTTGGGTTATTCATGATGGAAGGGCTAAAATCATTGACGCTCTGTTGACACTGATTTATAGCATGGAGCAACGCGTGTGTCACTTGCCTCTCTAGCTATAATGACGACCAATACATTTAATGTGGAAGGATGTGACAATGCATCCCTTTGATTTTCGAAAGTGTAAAACCAAAAACTGTTGACGCTCCGTTAACACTCACAGTAAACACATCCACAGAGTAATCGTACTCTTGAAAATTTTGTCTGGTGAATTGTATAGTCATAACTGACCGCCAATCTAGCATTTGAATCCAGATAGTTTGGGGCCTCTGAATTTCAGATCGACCATTATCCACGTTATCTGAGTGATAGATGATGTGGTCGTATCACATTCCCGGGCTTTCGGCCTGCAAATTAGGGCATATAGATCCTTCCACTAGTCATTGATTAATATAGCCTGACTTTCTCACCTTTCCTCATCCTGCTCCTTCTCCTCAATTTCCATGATGTACCATAAACAATTTTAATTATCTCAGCTATGTGCCCCAGGTCTGTGCGGAGAGTTATGCAGTTGGATATATGGATGAATGCTGCATGACAGTCATCATTCAGACACATTCATTTTCAGCACTGACCGCTCCTTCTATGACTTGTATGACATCACTCATGTAAATCTTGGTAGTAAATATAGTCTGTAATTTAATTCTTGCTTTCTCACTTGACAGTAACAGGCAAAAGATATCGAGTCTATTAGTCGAATTGAAGCCTGATATTGAATCTAAACATTTTCACAGTGTGAACGACCCTTGCACATGCACTGACCAATTATTCTGTCACAATTTGGTCACTGAAATCAACACAAAGCTGACACGTAGCCAAACTGGAACATGAATGGCTTTTCAGTGAAATATGACGTCAAATGATTCAATTTGCCGATCAATTCCTCCAGCGATGCAGTAGCCGTTCCCAAATCTTGGTCCAAATCCGATTTCCATTAGGTGTTTAGTTGGGGGGGCAATACGCATCAGTAAATGCTTACGGGTTCAACAGGCTTCGCTGGCTTGATAGGTGATCAATCGAGCTCCGCATCGGGCAGAAGACACGCTATGCTTCTGTTTGACTGTGGCTTGCTGGAACTTAACGTGTTATGACTACATCCTGGTCCAGTAGTCCCTTGCGGCTGTTGCGATAGTCTGGGGACAATATGCAGTGTCTTCATACGCACTGCACATGATGAGGGTGCAGGTGTGGCTGCACCATCATCTCTTTGCAGTTTAACGACCGCCGGAACCCTTCATTCAGTTGTGCCGTATTTCTTATCTCTTTCACAGAAGTCTTCGGCTACATTCCCATATCCCAGTTCCGTCAATTCGTCAGTCTTCTGCTGCTTCCGCCGAAACCAGTCCATGCGCTGCTGTACCGTTTTAGAGATCATGCCCATCCACCAGCCAGGTTTGTCATCTTCGCTCAGCTTGCCCAGCTCTGTATCTTCATCGTCCTCATCTTTCGCATCCTCCTCATCATCAGAACTTGCAAGATTGCTCAGACTGTCTCCCATATCATTCAACATCTCCTGAAACATTTGTTTGGGCTCTCTGGTTGTCAATCCCGTGTTTTCAATTTTCCTCATATCTTCCCGCTCCTCCTTCATTGCTGTCGCTGCATTTTCAACTCGCTTACTTGCCGCACCGGATTCTCTCTCAACATAATCCTCGATCCATTTCTCTTCCTCTTTGTTCTTCAAAAAGCACTTTCTCGTCGTTGCTCTGCTGCAACCTTCTTTTTGGATCGGAAGCTGTGCAATGCTCCCAGTGCTCAGACTCATTCTGCCTCCAATCCGCTCATGCCTTCCTTCGCTTGATGACGTTGAAGTGTGGAACACTTTTTCAATTTGCCGCCTTTGCCCACTGGAAATGGCGAAAAGTTCTTTTTCCGAACAATGACCATTATCGTTTGTGTTGACTTTGTCGTTGGGCGCGATGTTGGATGTTGCAATATATGGATGATATGGAGGCAAACTGCATCTTTTATGTCAAGGTTGGTACGTTTGATCAACTTGAACAAAGCAAAATCGGAGTTTTGACTGTCAATAAAATGGCACTTGATATGCTGACCATACAACACGACTTGATTGTTAGCATCAGTTTCACATAATATCCCTGGGATTTTCTGAGACAAACATCACCAGACATCCTTTCCCTCGAAGAATTTCCTCTTTCTATCTGACAATTATGAGATTCTGGCTGTCGTACACCTCTATTTACCCCTTTAAACAAACAAACCACATCGGGCCAACTTACTTCAAAACTGCAGGACAGTGGGAAACCTCTGCATCTTGCAGCTATAAGCAGCAGGATTCATCTTGAGTAGAACGTGCAAGTTGGCTGTTACATATTTCATTCTGACTTGAAGCTGCCTATGTATTCCTCAGGACTTCCCACTTCTTTTCGTTATCATCTTCCTCTCCTATTAAACACCAGCACATCATGGTGACACCAACACATCAGCCAGGTGAGAGCAGATCTGAATCAAGCCGATCGACAGGCACTTCATCCCTTGGGTCAATCGGTGGCACACAGCACCAATGCAGAGACCAGTTAGGCCACCGTGACTCTGCCAATGCAGCCACAGAAAATCTCACCCAGGATGCAGATTTCCAAATCGTCCATACGACCGGAAGCAGGAAGAATAAGAAGCAGCATGCATTTGGATGTGAGTACATCCATATCGTGGTGAATGGCCATCAACTAATCGTCTAACATACAGGGAGTATACATAGAGAGCTAGAAAACCAATTTATAGCGGCCGGTAATGGGAAACCTCGATGGTCAACCATCGCGTTTGTCTGCACAGCCAGCAACATTGCAAATCATGATGTTGTCAGCTCCGGGATTGTCAGAGTCAAATTTCTTGATATACATCCCCGAGAGTGGACGAACCAGGCCACAATCACATTTGAGGAGACCACAGAAGCATATATGGTTGAGGTAGTAGCTGAATGACATTGTTAGATGCAACAACTAATTTCTTGTTGGTTTTCAACATACCTGCTACTATGGCAATGCAAGGAGGTCTGGTACAGCTGGAACAGTCCGACATCCACCTGGCCTTGAACATGGCGAAAATGGCCAAAGAAGGGTTTTCACGCACCGCGATAGTAGAAACATAATACTGGTTCAACAAGGCTCACGCCGAAGTCCGAGAACAGAAGAACCGGGGAGTTATGTCTCCTGCGCATAGCAAAGTGAAGTCTGGGATATAAAGACACCCGGCTAAGCTCTGGCAAAACCTCACAGACGGATGCCTTCCTTGGCAAGATGGCACCGCAAAGAATACGCAGCCACACTGGGGGCGTGAAGGAACGATTGCACCTCCGCCCGACTGACACAGACTGCCGACAATAGAACCAACATCACCTCTGCCTGGAAACCCACCTGAGCCACCCGGTGGACGATGAGGGAGCCCAAAGTTCCCAAATGGGCAGTATGCCACCCGGATATGTGTATTCGCATGCATCTCCATCCAGCGCTCAATTTTCCAATCTTGATGCATATGCCCAGGATAGCCAGCACGATACAGATTCTAATACAGATTTGCTGACTGATCAAGGAACATCCACTGGTTGGTACACTATCTGCTGTGTGGTAATGCAGCTAATAGTCATTTTATGGACAGGAGCAGTCTATTGAGCAAACCTGCAAGTGAGGATGAGCATTGATCAAATGGAACGGGAATTTTGAGTGTATTATCATCTACAATCAGCGCACACCGTAAAGTATATTTTAAGGGATATATTTATATGTATTATTCAAGAACAATGTAGTGATGAAGGAGAAAGTAAATGAAAATGATAGAAAGGCTGCCAAAACAATGTGAATGATATACTAGGCCAAATCAACCGATTGCACATTGCAGTAACGCTCGTGACGAAATGAGCCTCAACAGAGCGTGAACAATTTGAGGTCATGTAAGTGAGGTAAATAAGAACCGACATGGTCATGGTTACACATAATCGAAGTATTGGCCGCCTTTAGAGGCAAAAATTATAGCCACACGCTCCCTACCCCATGCCGAAAATGAGCGTCAATAGAGTGTCAAAGATTTTCGGTCTTGCATCCTGGGTAATCTGACGGATGATAGGTTGCATACAGTCATAAAGGAATTATTGGCCACCTTTACAGGCAAAAGAGATAGCGATACCCTCCCTGCCGCAGCTTGGAATTGAGCGTCAATGGAGCATCCAACATTTGTGGTCTTGCATCTTCGGTAATATGAGTGACGCTTCATCTCAAACATCCATATAGATCGAGTTCGCAGCCTGTATAGGCTGATGAGCAAGGGATATTCCCACGACAGCCTCCGGGACAGTAACAACTTATTTCATTTTCAATGCTACCTCAAACTGTTCATGACCCTTTTAGCTTACAAAAACAGTGAAAATGATGTGTATGATCAATAATGGCCACATCGCGCTGTGATTGACCATGATGGAAGGTCAACAATTGTTGAAGCTCCATTCACGCTCATTTTCACCATGGGGCAGGGAGCATTTCGCTGTCTCTTTTTACTATGAAGGCGGCCAATACTTGGTTTATTGCTGTCTGTAACCTATCACCCGTCAGATTACCCTGGATACACAACTGACAATCGTTGACGCTGTGTAGACGCTTATTTTCCGGCTGGGGTAGGGAGTGTGTCTCTGTTGCTTTTGATCATTAAGGTGGCAAATGCATCAAAAAAGGACAGCAACGTACCAATGTCCGTATTTTGCAATGAACATTAGCATATCTGAATGCGAAGATATATAGTGAAACCTGAAACACAGAACCAGAGTTCGGAACCAATCGGTCTAGCCAAAACCAGCGAAACCCACAGGTTGACAGGTATGGGGCAGGGTGTGGCCCGCCAAGAAGCAGCGGGTCGGGTTTCTGGACGGGTGTGGAACCAAAGTCACCCATTTTTGCGGTCCGAACCGGGACCGCTGGCAGGTTACCTGTACCCGTGGCTAACACTGGACCAGATGAACTGTGGAACCAACATCGAACTGGTGTATGGGTTGGACTCCGCAACCGCCGAACCTGCCAAGGAACATCTGAACTGCAGTATTGACTGTCTGGAAGTCTCATGGAATACCCATCTTGTTAAGTACGATACCTTAATGACCAGACCGAAACCATCTAGCAATAGCCAACTCCCATCCTGTTCATGGAGATTTATGATTCTTGATGAGTCACATCAGTACAAGACTGAAAACAATGTTGGCTGGCTAATTGGGATGAAAGCAAGAATTAGATTCAAACTTCAAGTTGCAGTTATGCCAGCATTCCATTCACTCTTTGACCGTGGTTCCCAGATGATGTGTTTGTATTCAGGTGGAGCAGAAGATCCAAAGGATATTACAGTAATAGAACTGCATGGTGCAGAGGCACTGGATTCTGCAGCGAAGAGGTTGATGCAGGCCATATGGTTCGATGCTGAAGAAGCTCAACAGGATGAGGTGCACTGGATGATATACATTGTACAGCCTTGGATGATCAGAATGTAGTCGGATTCAACACTGAATCAGCAAAGTGTAAATCAGTCTGGAAGCTGAATGCAACCTCTCAGACACTTCAGTCAATCTAGCCAGTGATCCAAACCATTTCAAGACATGCCCAGTCCCGCCTGAAGCTAATTGAAGGCCTCCCAGACTCTGCACGAGCATTCTCAGGCACTACTGAGAGCATCTGCAGTCATGGAGGTGCAATCAGGATGCTATGATATTTGCCTTACATAATATTCAAACTTTGGAGCAGCTGAAACTCTGCGGATATCCACAGGAGACTTTGAGAGGAGCTGAGACTTCAGCACTGTGCTATGGGAGACTTTAAACTTGGTGCCATACTCTCCCAGCAATGGTGCTTAGGGATCCACAACTACAAAACATGTTGTCAATCATATTTGTCTTTGTTACAGTCACAAGATTTGGTCCATCACAATGTGCAATATATTATCTATCTGAGTCTCTCTAAATTTATACATACAGTCGATCTGGCTACAAATGGTACTGCAGCATAACCAGAAAAGCACCTGGAGTCACGGATTAGGAGAACGGAGAGATGCACAGGGAGGCCTCAATTGTATAAACACCGAGATCCACTTAGAGGACACGATCAATTGATATTTGAGATGCACATGTGTGCCATGAACGAGTGAGTTCACCTGAGCACTTGCAGCTGGTGATTATGTTAATTCAGAGATGCACTCGCAGGCTATGAATCAGGTGAACAGAGAAATGAACTTGGAGGCAGTGTCCGAGCCAGTTTGAAATGGCACTTGGAGGCCAACATCAGGTAAACTCAGTGTTTCACATGGAGGCCACAATAGTGCTTGTTAAGAGATTGACTTCAAGGCGATACTTGGGCACAGATCTATGCAGTGACTGTGCCAGGTAGGGTATGCACTTAGAGGCCATGATCGAGGGAGTTCGGAGATACACTTGGAGGCCATAATCAATCGAGATTGGAGGAGGACCTGTAGGTGGTTGTAACACCGGGAGATTCACCCTAGGTCCTAATCATTAAAAGCCTGTAATGAGTTCCGGACTGATAAAAAAGAAGATGAATAAGGCTTCACTCAGGATGCGTAATAGGATTAACACCCAGCGAATACATGGTACCTGCTCAGTTCTCTGTTCCCGATTGATAGTATTGACTAAAGAGTATCGTCTTAAGCTATCAGTATGCTGATGTACACGACATTAGGAGAGCCTGAAAGAAGTATCCTCTAAACCACCACACTATCGTGATGACTCTAGGACTTCTAACCGATGCTAAGGTATTGTCCCAGCAACCGGCACTTATACCCGAGGACTGTCTCTTCAAGAATGCAACAAAACTAAGTATCGACTAGTCTGTAAGAAACTGCAAAGTAGATATGCCTCAGCAGAAGGAATAGTGCTGACTTAGCAGTATTCTACCAGAAGTATCCTCAGAACCACCATGTGATGGGGCTGGTCCTCAGAATCCCTTCGGACTCAAAATTATTGTCTTGCTCACTTCCCGATGAATGACTTGCTTTGACGAAGGTACTAAGAATAACCAAGTATACATACGTGATAGATATATCCGTGATATAGAACTGAATAGTGAATGTACAACTCTGGACTTCAAGGGAGAAGTATCCTCGTTGACTTCAATGCAGAAGTAATACATAATACACGGGAATAATGTCAAGGCTGAACCTCTAGGTCGAGAAGGTCAATAGGTTGTCGTAGATAGATCTTTGTCATAGATGGTGTTATCGATGTCCTTTCTCCATGTCGGTGTCGTTGAATATATATCAGACGATCCACATCCTTAACAATTCTAACACTGCGCAAGCCTGCATCGGAGTTCACTTACATAACTGCCTCATCATCCATTGCCTTTGCCATTCGTAGTTGAGTTCTAACTCCCAGGAGTAATAACTACATCATCAAGGTAATGTGCTCGTATTGCATCACAATTGCTATTGGCGATACCTCATATGGCTACGAGCTTATCTGAAGCCAATTATCAACAAATAGGTTCATGTCACCAAGAGCCAGTGAGAGTGCCCTCTCATTTACCCACCTGGTACATAACAGTTCAACAATCACGGCAAACGACAGAACACTTAATTTGACTACAATATGTTGGAGCCAAATACACTGTGATCTGCAACTGAGTAGTTTTGCAAAAGATCGAACGGAGAGTATCCCACGCCACTCCAGAAATATCAATCCCATGTCCCATTCGCCCATACACACAGAGTGTGGTCCAACCACTGGTTGATTCGTATATGTCCATTCAGTTGACAGGATTCCGATACATGGACCAATGGTTAGTGACTAATCTCTCATATGACCCTGCATATCTCGAGATATGATGGTGGTCTAATGTTGACGACACCTCATCTCCCTAGGAGTAAACCATTGGAGCCTGAGTGAATAGTCGTTTGGTCAGCGACCAGGAATTAGCTTTCCTGCCGATATAGAGTAACCATTGAGAATAGAGAAGTTGCAACCAGTACTGATCAAAAGATGTTACACATCTTATTTGCACTTCGCATGACCATTGTCATGGATTAGTTGATGCAAAGGTCATACAATGGATATATGACTAATAGGTGAACAAATCCAGAAGGTAGATCCAAAATAGAAATCCGAGTGATAGTTCGTGATTTCGGATCAAACATCTATATATTGATCTTCGAGTGATTGTGTATGATCCCGGAAATATAAATGTAACTCCAAAGGCATAACAGTGGTTGATCTTGAGGGGGTAGAGCGACAGGAAGAGGTGACAGGAGCTGAGACTATATTCATGGTATAACTCATTATCATGAATACGTGGTGAGTTGGGTACAACAAGGTCCTTTGGGAGGTAAGAGATGAGAGATGACAGACTAGCTGGGAGTGGGAGACAGTTGATCATGAGATAATGCAAGACTCGGTGGATGAAGTTCTCGCTGGATGCAGTACTCAGTGGATGCAGTAGTTGGTGGATGGAGTATTCAGTGTATGCAGTACTTTAGTTATGCAGTACATGGTGTATGCAGTGCTGGGAGTATGCAGTACTCGATGTATGAAATACTGTGTGTAGGCAGTACTTGGTGCATGCAGCACTAGGTGGATGTAGTACTCGGTGTATGCAGTACTCGGTGTATGCAGTACTCGGTGTATGCAGTACTGGGTGTATGCAGTACTGGGTGTATGCAGTACTCGGTGTATGCAGTACTCGGTGTATGCATTACTAGGTGAAGACATTACTTGGTGTATGCAGTACTTGGTGGATTCAGTACTCTGTATATGCTATATTCAGTGTTAATTCATGACTATGGTATGCAGAAATAGAGGAGGATGACTTAACAATGTGTTCATAGGTGATGGCAGAGTTGAGCACAAGAAAGAGAGAGATACGACAAGCTAGGGGAAATCATTGTGACATACTGGGACATACGAGAAATTTGTGTGAGAGTGAATTGACCATGCCAATACTGCAGATGTGACTCCTGATCGGGTGGGTAAGAACACCGATACGAGGTCTTCTCAACCCTGTGAAGTATATTGTGCCCCTGAATAGTCATATCTGCTCATATCCTGCAGGTCATTCCCATTATCCATACCCATCTGTCTGTCTCCTCCACACCTCGACCATCATTACAGAACAGCAAGCTAGGTCAGCCCTCTTGATCTCTCCATATGATGATCACGAGTTGACACTGAGTATAGCATACCCCAAGTACAGCATACACTAAAAACATCTTTCACTCAGTACAGCATACAGTGAGTAAATCAAACACCATGTACAGTATCCACCCAAGATTGTCTGTCTTCCCTTCATTTTCATGACTATGATTTGACCAGTGAATATAGCTTCAGCTTCCGGTGTGCCTCGCTACAGACCAACCACCAACAGCCAGCTCACCATAACTGCCCAAAAGCAAATGCACCATGTTACATTCCCATCGTTGGAGGTTAACTCCCTGATGAATACAGTCTCAGCACCTGGGGTGGCTCCAATCGACCTTTTGCAGATCGACTACCTCCATGTACTCCTCCATTGTGGTTTGATCATGGCCTCCAGGTGCATCTCCAAACCGGCAGAATTGTCGCCTCCAACTATGCATGATCAAGGTCTCCAAGCACATCTCCAAACTGGCTTGATTATGGTCTCCATGTGCAACTCTGAGTTAACTCAATGATGACCTTCTAGTGCATCTCTGAGTTCACTTGAGCATGGCCTCCAATTGCATCTCTAAGTTCACATGATCAAGTTCTCCAAGTGTGCCTGTGAATTTACTTGATAGCCATCTTCAGGAGCATATTGGATTGTTTGCAACCTCCGCCAGCAGCCTGTCCAGATATTCCGAGGTGGATTGCTATATAGATATATTGATACATAGCGACAGATATGAGAGTATGAAATGAACTTATGAGTTTTCAACATTGTTGTACCATAAGTGGTAACTAGGTTTTCCAGGTGCACCTGCAGTATTGCCAAGAAAGATGTTTCTTTCTGAGACCGCACTAAAATGATTCAAGGTGTTCCCAGGCTTATCTGTTGTGTTCCCAGGTGCTCCCAAGCTCGTTCCAGGTACTCCAAGGCTTGTCACCAGCACGACCAGGATTGTCACTGGTGCTCCCAGGCTTGTCCCTGGCGCTCCCAGGCTTGTCAATGGCACTCTGAGGATTTCCGCCGGCATTCCCAAAAGTGTCACTGGCACTCCCAGGTTTCTCACCAGTGCTCCCAGGCATGTCACCGGAATTCCCAGCCTTGTCGCCAGCGCTCCACTGCACTCCTCTGCGTGTCTTCAGATGTTCTATATTATCGCAGAGTTGTCACCAGCTCTCCCAGGTACATCTAAAGGGCACTGCATCAGTCTAGTCACTTCTTGGATTTGACAACTCTGTGATTCAGGTCTGACAACTCCCAAACACATGCAGTGGCTCCGGGTAACTGAAATACATTTTGCCAATTTGGCATACTGCAAGCTACATATTGAGATTTTGAAGAAGAATTTACACCTTGTTAGATTCGTGGAAACCGAGGAAGCACACGCTAAACTGAAGACCCCTGTCGAAAGATACACTTTACAAGGCACTTGAAGAGTATGCAGGGTGTGTAATTAGTGGCTGGCGCATTGTTTATCAATATCGGAAGATATACACCATCCCAAAAACATTTCAAGACAAAGATTCAAGGAATGGCCACTTGATACTTCGGTTGATTCTCCAATTTTCCCATGGCTGTGAGAGGGGTTTCCGCCACTGCTTGTCGATGAATTTACAGAGTATGATGAACCTGACCAAAGCGAAGCATTAAGTGAGGCACTGCTTCATATACAAGAGAGCAATCATGTTGCACTTACCAGTGCACTCCTTTCACAAAGGATAGTGTAATTTTGCCTTCTTCTGGGCCATGTTTCTGATTCAAAGTAGTGGTTGACCAAGTATTTTGCGGATCATGTGGCTACATTTCGGATGTATGCGGATAATTTCAATGATGAACAGTGAAAGACAAACCTCAGATTCCAGGATTCATGACATCCCTCAGTATTTGTGACCACACCACAAGTGGGTGCACCCAGCCTGAATCTTACAGCAGCAAACCTTGTGGTAATTATGCAGAAGTACTGGGTATTGAATAAGTAGTGCCAGGCATTTGCACAAGTTGTCAGGCTAGGGCAGAACAGAGTTCCACACATGTGCTTACTGAATCTGGATTCTAGTAGCTATGTTAACCATGGGAGTGACTTCCACCAATACTCTGGAGTTGTGCAAATGAGAGTCCTGCATGGCTTGATGAGTAGACCCAACATTAAGATGTTGACGATTTGCTGCATTCTGGAGTTGCATGAGAATCATACGAATCGTTTGAGACAGAATGGAGATACGTTACAGTCTGGTCAATGTGCATCTGAGATTGTTAGGACAGTGTAATCAAGGTATGCCTCTGAGGACATTTAAGTAATCTAATCTTCTTAAACAATAGAAATAGTCAAAAAATGTCCTGTGTAAGGCATGTTCTACATCGGCAAAAGTGATAATCGACTACAGGCCGCGCTACACGCGCACGCGCACGTACACAGCTCATAGCAAGCTTCCAATCCACCCCTGCGTGACGCGCAGCCCATAGTCATCTATAGTCGATCCATAGAGATGTGTGGGTGGGCCTATGGAACTATATATGGCTGCCGGCCAGAGATGGACCTTTACCTGTCTTGACTGCCTGCAGCTTGCACTGTTATACTGGTACTGTACACATTATCGCTGCGAGTCTGCGTGAGAGCCCGCTGGCAATTGAAAGCCTGCTTGATAGCCTGCTGGAGAACCTGCTTGAGAGAGCCGCGTTAGAGAGAGCCGAGCTCCGAGAGGAGTAGAGTTTTCCACTGCAAGCTTTTGGCTGATGACACACTCTGAGTTTGTGGAAGCTTTGGCTAATAGAAGGCTCTAAGTCTGTGGAAGCTTTGATGCTAACATTGACGTAGCCAACCTACATGTCTAAGTGCTGCTGGTACGATGATCGCCATCACCGACACCATCGCCAATGCCAGCATCACCATCGCCATCATCACCATCAGCCCCGGACCGAACTCGCACACATAAGCCCACACTCGGTTGGATGCAGGCCGCAGATTCCGCTGGAAAATCTGAGTCCAAGATCTGCTCCCCCAAAGATTCAATTGTCTACCTTTCCTGCAGAATCTAAGGCTACAATTGTCAACACCATGACCATGAGGCATCATGAGATTTCGTCGCGGTGGCTGCGATACAAATATGGTTCAGACTATGATATTGACCAACGTCATGATTTCGGCCACCACCACCTGCTTCCCACCACCCGCCATGCTCCACCCACCTTACGGTGCCTGGTGGCTGCAACTCAGCAAGTCTCTGGATTGAGCACCCAGGAGCATACATGGGAGCATATAGTCAAGTCAGATTGGGAGTGTTTGACCTCTTGAGATTGTACTTGGGAGCGTGCTCGGGAATGTGCTTGAGAGCGTCTTGAGAGCTTACCTGGGAGCGTACAGTCAAGCAGGCTAGGGATGTGCCATCGGGTGCAATTAGGTGCATCCTTGAGAGCATGCTCGGGAGTGTGCCTGAGAGCGTCTTGCGAACATACTTGGGAGCATACAGTCAAGCAGGCTAGGAGTGTGCCATCGAGTGCAATTAGGAGCGTCTTTGAGAGCATGCTCCGGAGTGTGCTTGAGAGCGTCTTAAGAGCTTACTTGAGAGTGTACAGTCAAGCAGGCTTGCGATTGGGAGTGTCTTTCACAGTATGCCAAGGAGTGTACTTGAGAACATACTCGGAGGTGTACTGTGTAGGGTATTCGGAGTGTACTGGGAGCGTCTTGAGCGCATACTTGGGAGCGTATAGTCGAGCAGGCTGGGAGTGTGCCACCGAGTGCTATTGGGAGCGTCCTTGACAGTATGCCCGGGAGTGTACTTGAGAACGTACTCGTGGGTGTACTTGGGAGCGTACTCGGATTGTACGTGAGAGCATCTTGAGCGCTTGTTTGAGAGTGTAAGTCAAGCAGGCTAGGAGTGAGTCATCGAGTCCAATTGGGAGTGTATTTGAGAGCGTGCTCGGGCGTATGCTTGAGAGCGTCCTGAGAGCTTACTTGGGAACATATGTCAAGCAGGCTGGGAGTGTACAATCGAGTGCAATCAGGAGTGTACTTCAGAGCGTACTTTAGAGCGTGCAGTGAAGTGCATTTGGCAGTTTGGTTTCATGTTGAATGCAGCATGATGTATAGTACTGTACTACTCACAGTGGTCCGGACGTCAGCAGTCATATGGGGGTGTCCGGCCGGGCTATTTTATGTACTTGTCAGCGTCAGCACGCCAGTGTCCGGTGAGTTAAAGTCTGTCAGCATTGTACTATCTCACAAGCCAAGGGCATTCTGAGCAGTTCTTCTCCCTTGGATCCACCCTTTACACCACCTGTTCTGGCAGGAAAGAATCAGGATTGGTAGATGATGCCTGTGAAAGGGGACCCGCTCAACAAAGGAATAGAGAGGCTTGAGTGCACTGGTGGTTCAAGCTTCATCGCCATGTCCGGTCAGTGTAGAGTTGTCAGCAATGACCGTCCAATTGAAAAATACTTGTCAGCACCAGCAAGTGTCCGAAGCACTGTGAGTAGTACAGTATCAAGCGCACATAATTGCATGCATATCATAGTAATATAGTCAACATGCAGGTTCATAGGACCTCATAGTGCCACGAGTCAAATATGCTATGGATTACCGTCCCAAAAACAGCTTCTCTATGAGTTACGCATCACATAACGTCACTTTTCCCGGTGTACTGCATAAATAAATTACTTCTTTCTGTCATTTTGAAGTGAATCAAGTTCTGTTGTAGTAATAGTTGTATCTTAACTCAGGATTTGTTCGAGCAGGATTTCATTGGCTTCCTTGATAATTGTTAATGACAAGTATGAGATGAAGTCAATTGATAAGCTAAAATAACAAGTTCCAGGCTCGCCTCATATCATGATGATCGGGCATAGTTAAATTATTTGATATGACTCAAGGGACAGCTTTATATCATTTGTCAATTGGGAATTTGAGTTGCACCAGGAACGAGACGCCAGGTGCGAATGTTGTATTCAATAGAATGAACACAGTATAACTGAAACAATTTCAGGTGTACTGCAGAAACCTCCGCATATGTCTTGAATCTCATTATGATAGATTGGACACTGCATATTTCGCAATTGCATTTTGCAATAAAGACAGCCTAGTCAGTTCGTCGTACGTGTGTCAGAATATGAGACACCGCTCCCGTATGCATAATACAGCCTCAGCTTTAGCTGCCAGATAATTTAGGTGTGGGCAAACTAGGGAATTTTCATTAGATATCTCAAGTCACATTTTGACAGATCCAGCACGGCAAGTTTGGCAAATGAATTTGGCTATGTTCACATTCAAGGAGACATTCGGTACCTTTGTCGGAAGCTGAGATATGGTCCGGGTATTCCTGTCAAAGCTGCAACTCCTAGTGGCAAATGATACTTCCACCCCAGATCTGCATCCTGGAGAGTAGGTTGCTGAGACGTGATATGCATACTCATGGCTAATCTGCAGCTTTCACCAGTGGGTATTTCTTGCCATATAATTGAAGTTCAGGCACAGCTGAGATCAGCAATCTAGTCAAGTATGAGGTTTTTGGCTTTGTAAGAAGCTAACTTTAACCAGCTGCAATTCAATATGAACATATCATTCTAGCCCATGAATGCCTTACAGCAACAATTATCCCGCCAAAGTACATCCACCTAGTTCCATACTACCTTTCATATTTTTGTTTGTATCATTCTCATTATGTTTTCTTCAACATTGAATCAGTAAATGCAGTGCACACCGTTTGTCATCTATCAATACACTTCACATTCCAGTTCAGGAGGCTTAGCTTTTTCAGTCTCTGCTATTATCTGCATCTAGGCTTCATTGGTATGTGACGGTGTCCCTACAATGCCTTGAGGGTTAAGCACTGTGTCAACAGTCCATTGGAGGAAGGTTGCCACCACACTCTAAACTATCAATGCACAGCCCTGGTCAATTTGTAACTTTGTTTAACTCAAAATTGACTAAGTTGTATGTTTAGACTGCTGCTTCCAAATTCTAAAATAGCTTGTGCAAGTTTTGGATGCATCAAAAGAGCTGGAACCTGAGTGCAAGAATCTCAAATGAAAGATTCCACTCAGCAACTTTGTAGAATCCCAACAACTCATGCTCACCCTATATGCCGCACTTACTCAAGCAAGCCAAAGCTCTGAATGCTTGTATTGCAGACTGAACTGGTTTCTGTCTAAATGTATATATGGTACATGAAACCTGTATCTAAAGATAGAGAATGTTAACTGATTTCCAACCTGAGATAATTTGAAGACAGAGAATTTTGAATTCTTGAGTTAAGGAATGAGAGCTTTAAAGAGTGCAATTATCTGTCAGAGTAAGACTAGCCTGCAATGCCATAAATTGAACCAAGCATTACTATTTTAACTATGGTGCATGACATTTCCCCAGAACATTTGTGCAATCATTCCTCAACGAGCTGTGGAATAACGTCTCACTGGCCATCCATCTGATTGTATATAGCTTTCAACCCCAATGTTCAATTACACTGTTGATTGCAGTGGAAGAGAGACTCATAATGAATGTGTTATATAACGACATGTGATTTTGTAGATATTAGGCGCAAGTCAGCATGTGAGTTATCATTTGTGACCCTTTCAGTCGTAATCTTCGCATTGACAAGAGCTTGAATCAATGAGATTATCCCTGAATCTTCCATTGAATCTTACCATTCTTTCTCCACGTCTGTATCTGTTTTTAGTGTACGAAATTTGCCGTCTCCTCCATTAACTGCCATACTGTCATGAAGTTTGTGCTGCAGACATGGCCCAGATGAATACATGAAAGGGAAGTTATGCTTACAATATTGACTCATACACCACTAATATAGCTGTAGCATCCTCATACATTAGAACAGAGTGAAAATACATGTGTTTGTCTGGAGGATATATTGCAAACGGAGATTCATATTCATCCTCAATTGATAACAATCTCAGTATAATCCCTGGTAACACCACCCTTCCTCAGAAGGTTGCAAATCTAACGAATTCTGCAGATTTGCAATATTGCAACAATGCTTTGACATGTGGTCGCCTCAGATATCTGAACTTTGATGCCTAATTGCTACATTTCAAGGAGTTATGTGAAGGGGCATATGTTACTATTCCGGTTCTCTGTGCTCCATTTGGCCAGCACCAACGGTTAGTTAATGTCTCAAACCATGTTAATGTCATGAGTGTTCTTCAAGTGCGCCTGGTCCAGGTGGATCTGGTTCTATTCTATGTGCATTGGCTTAAACCAACTACCAATTCTGACATCTGAACGTGGTGCAGTGAATCAGAGTGCTCGTGTTCAGCATTAGGAATGCATCTATTCCAGTCCACCTAACAACATTTTAATTCACAACTCTGGACTGCCATCCTCAATATATGTCTCATCTGATTAAGTCAACTCTCCTGAACACATTCAAGGCACACCTCGAAATGCATTCTTCTTGACCTGGATTGACTTTTTTGCCCCTATCCTTCTTGTATTCTATTGCACTTAGCTTAAATTTAAATCTTCTACACTGTCTTCTACCTTCCCCTACTTTCTATCTTTCTTTCAGCAAATGGAACCTACACCCAGTCAGGTAAGAAATTACTATTCCTAGAAGACTCAAAACGCACACCTTGAGAGAGCACTCACATTTAAGAATACAGCCAATCTTCATTATCCATCAGTTGTTTCTGTTACAACCATCTGCTTTCATGTATCATACTGCAGATGACTAATGTCCCTGATTTCATTTAATCACCAGGATAATGACACTGATTAGGAGATCACTGATAATGTATGACACAACCCCGCAAAGTTCACATTGCTGTCAGACATCGAAGAAGATGAGTTTGATCACCATCAACATGAGGTCCTACATCTAGGCCAGGTGCGCTGGTACAAGTCAGCATGAAGAAGAACATTTACACCGCCGAAGATATGGAGCCATGCCAATCCTGCTATTGTACACTCTCCACTTTCAAATTGCTGAATTCTGCTGTGGTAATGCCACCACCATTGCTTAAATGCCAAAAGTCAATCCTCCTCAACAGATTATGGGTGTCTGACTATGCATCTGCCCAGGAGAACCTGCTATTCAAGTCTATTGGAGACCAGAATGTTGCACAACCCAAGGCTAGTGGAGATCAGCTCGATCACCAACAAAAAGGGGCTACTTCTTATGTAGCACAACATCTCATTGGGGCAATTGTATTGATGAAAAGTCATTGGCCAATACTATCTGATGGGCAGTACTCCATTGCTGATGAAGCATTGATAATAGCGATTGAAGTTCATGATTGTCAGTGGGCATTAGCAGGTGCTCCGGTAGGGACATCATCTGTATGTCCATTGCCCGGTGGTCCATCTCTTAAAATAGATCTCGAAACACAAAAAGCTATAAGGCTTCGATTCTGCTATTAGCTCCTCGATCAGATTGAAGCATATTGACTACACCTCACATAATATACATTGTTCAAACTGGAGATTGGAACCATACGAGTCAGGTTGGCAGATGGGGCTTATCGTACTGATGTCCGTAGTTTTGTACTTGGACTTATGCTCTGAGACTGAACTTTGAATCAACATTTAGAAACAAATGCTTGACGATGCTTATCTCTCAACGGTCATTGAAGTTAAATTCCCATGGTTCTCCCAAATGAAGGCACAGGAATTAATTTACTACCAATCTTTCTTCACTGCTGATAGCTTGGGGTGCAACCCTACATTATCCCAGTTCATTCAACCTCTCAATCCGAAGACTTTAGAGGTGCCCACCATAGCTATTCTTTTGGCGCTGTGTGGAGAAGCACCTGGGGAAAAGGAAACATTACGTTTTCTCAAGATGAATATCAAGGTATATTGTGCCCGACTCCGGTGATGAATTCTACTCAGGAAGCCACTGCTCTCATCATTCACAACATTAGTGGGCCACTTTGTACCCTCCCATCCACACAGCTCAGCTGGAATAGGCACCCTTTAAATCTCCATCTATGGTCCAGGGTATAATGCTGCTATTCGCTTTTGTATTCCTCTCACAATTCCTCCCCTTCCAGAGCTGCTCTGTTTCAATGGAGACTCTTCAATTCTTGTCGGCACTCCTATAATCCATTCTGCACTACTTACCCCCCACCCCACTTTTCGGCGCTCTCAGTAGTAATGAGCACACATCTATCCCTGTCGGTGCGTCTGTCATTCATTCCACACTCCTTGCCCCTCTATTTAGCCCTCCTCCACAGGGTTCAGCACTACTCAATTCCCATCAGCACTTCTCTGACTGGATAGGCACTCCTCTATTTCATTTTGCTCTTCATACCCCCCAGTTGGGCGCTCCTGCTGTGCTGTGGGCACTCCTCCACTGGGATAAATGCTCCTCAATCTCTTTCCATACTCCTCATCGTGGAGTGGTGCTCTGCTTGTTCATTCGGCACTTCTCCATCAACTTCCGTGTACTTTCTCCTTTCCCCACATAACTCCCCATCTTGGCACATTTATCTTTCTGGTTGTTGCTTCGCTTTTTCACCTGAATATATCACATTGCATTTTCAATCCCATTTAAATTTGCAGCTAGCCAATATCTCATTACACCTTGGTTAGATATCCCAAATTCTGCCAAACATCATGGGATGTCAATTTCACCCACTCACCAGGTACAAATTATCAGCAACTACAAGGAGTGTATCCAGCTTTTTCACATGATTGATCAATGTTATGTTCCTACTATTGTCAGCCCAGATGGGATTTGACATGGAGACGATGACATTGACAACATATTGGATTGACATGATTCGATTGATCAGTCAGGCTATTGTGTTGGTTTACCTGTTTGTATTGTTCAATCACTCATTTCTTTCTTTGAATCCTTACAGTAGTAATGCAAGAAATTCAATATTGAAGATAGCAAGTATAAGTATAATTTAGAAGTGATGATGATTTAGAAGTGATAATGATTTAGAAGTGATAATGATTTAGAAGTGATGACAAGATAGAAGAAATAATGATTTAGAAGTGTAAATGATTTAGAAGTGATTATGAACAATAATTTATGCATCATATTCACTGTGAAGGGTAATTCATTGCTTGTGTATATCTAGAGAGTCACAGATAACACTGGCAGTCCTCCCAATAAATATCCATAAGGACAGTCATCTCTCAGAGTGTGTTTGGGATTCCCACACTGGTTGGGCGACCATTTCTGATGCTCCCAACGTTCTCTCTGGTGCTCTAATATGCTCCCAAACTTATTACATTCACACCCATGGTGTGCCTGTACCGGTTAGCAGTAATCCAAGTAACTCCAAACATCAGCCAAAATGGCATCCTAGGGTCTGATTGTGTAAAGAAACTGATAGTTGTCAGTATACACTCCGCCTCTCACATACTTCTGGAGACTCCTAGTGACTAACTTACATTATGCAGATGATTATGATTGGCTGTTTTCCTGAATGAAAGTCCCAGAGCTCTCTCGAAATGTGCATCTTGATTCTTTAGGATATAATGATTCCTCAACTGGCTGAAAGCAGGTGCAATGTTGATGCAATCGAAGTTTGAAGTTTAGGGAATATGTAGAAGAGAGAAAATGTGTACACATGTTCAATATATAATTCAGTCTACTAGAAGAAAGGGTTGAATGATACAAGTCGATTCAGAAGGTTGCAGAGAATGCAATATGAGATGCACTGTGAAACAGTTCAGGAGAGATGACTGCTATGTTTCATATTTATATCAAAGATGGTAAGTCCGGTATTCCAATTTAGGGAATATCAGATGCACCAGAATAGATGGATTTCTGATACCCTAAGCTGAATGTTAGTACATCTATCAACAATGCTATATATGCAAGAATTGGAGGTTGGTTTAATTCTGTGCACACAGAATTGAACCAGACACACTTGAAGATCTTGCCACATCTACACTGTGTAACATCAAACAACACTGGCTGCTTGCTACATGGAGAACTGGTAATCTGAATAAGGATATGTACCCCTGTATATGACTCCTCCAAATGTAGTAATAATGGGTGTAAGTTGGAGCATTTGAGGTGACTGCATGGTGTACAATTCTTGCAGTTGTGAAAATCTGTACAATTTGATAGATTTGGGACCTTGTGAGAGATAGTTGAGTTACAAAGGTTCAAACTGATTTTGACACTTATAAGGCAGAAATGTGAATCTCCATACATGGTATAACCGTTAAAACCACAGACATAGTTTCATGAGAGTTTTGTGTAGTAAGATTCTTCAGCGATGTGAGCAGTCAATTCAGCAATATCATCAGCACATCTTCACTTTAATGCGTTTATCTGAGTCTTGTTTGCAAAATATATTTACAATAATATTGCAGTTCATGGATGAGAGAGAGAGAACTTGGGTGAACAAACAAGTGTTACAAGCATAAGGACAGAATGGCAAGGTATGATGCATAATGCAGGGGTAATCATATTGATTCCAGCTATTATCAATACAAAGATTGTTAGCAAATGGGTCATAAACACTCACTCATATTTAGATTTTGTCTCTAATATCTGGAATATCGCACATTGTTAATTTACCAATTCATTGTCAGTCTTATTACTACAAAGTTGACTTAATATAAATATTGGGGCTGAATGCTATACATAATGGTACAATGCATGGTGAGACATGCTCACTCAGTGTACAGAGGAATAATTGCATGAATTCGGGGAAATTGAAGTGCAATGAGGCTTGAATTGCCATTCAGAATTCAAAGCAATGGCTGGGACTCCAGGCTTGCCTCACTTTGAGACTAAATAGAACTCATTGAAGGTGTGTTATCTTAACTCAAGCCTTCATGAGGACATGATCTTCTTGCAGTCCTGGAATGAGGAATGTTGGAAGGAACCTGATTAGTCTCTTGAAGATTCGTCACGAAATTGAGCCTTTGGTGATATAAGGTGAGTCTGAAGCTACTGGCCAACTACAGTTGTTGCTGAGCTGAGTCTGCCATTGAAAATTCTCTCTTATCAAACACTCTTGATGGACATCAGATCACATAATCTATTTTAAGAAACAAGTTTTGGCAGCTGAAATTTCCATTGAGTCAGAATCCAGTTAAGTATGCATTAAAACAATCGAGAATTTAGGCCTGTTTAAGTAAGTGAGATGCATTGAGTGAGTGGGGCCTGCCTGCCATCTATGGAGTCACTGAGCAGAATCTATCTCTTGGAATGCTAATTCTCAAGATCCAGTACTTCTGCCAGAACCTGATCATGGAGAAGGTAATTCCGCTCATGAAAGTATTGGTCCAAACATACTACTTACCCAATATCCTGTTAGGTGAGGTTACAAATTGGCCATGGCTGTCCATTTCAGATTAGTGTATGGAGGCTATCTTTCTCCAATGGTCACTTGACATGGAGCTAACAGTTCAAGGCATTTGAGTGGCAGCCTCCACCCACAAATAAAGTTTTGATTAATATATTAGCAGGGTTGGTTGGAATTAGCTGCCTGCAGATACATATGTAGATGCTTTGATCAATGACAATCTGTGTGTGCTGTGTCCACTGATTAAGAAGCACTCAAAGTCGATGAACACATACCAGGAGTGAAGGAAATGCAAAGTTCAAAGTGTACAACAATTTTGGATATACAGTTCTGTGGCTGATCTGTCATTCTGAGGCATGCTTTTGCTGGAAGGTTATATCAATACAGAATTGCTGCTTTTCAAAGTTGGCTTCATAGCAATTAAATATCATGCTTGACAGGATTGCAGATATTAGGCATACTTGAAATTCAATTCTATGCCTGGAAATACCCAGCAGCAATGGCGATAGGTATAGCCTAGGAGAGTGAAGCCAGGTATTGGCATTGAGCTTTCTAGGTTTCAGATCTCAGTGGTTTGCCCAAAGTTCCATTATTGGTCTGCATTAGGTGCAGATTTGCCACAAATATACAAGCTGTGTGTCATATTCCAATACAGATATTCAATATTGCCAAGAATGTCTCTATTGCCATTGCCATTGGAGAATTTGCAGTGCACTACATATCTTAACCAGACTTAATACATATACTGGAATCACTGGGGAACCCAAGACAGCCATTAATATGATGTTTGTGATTTTGAATCCAGTACTTGACATAAGGATTTTGGTGCTCCGCAAGGATACCAGTTATCAATTATTCAAAACATTTTGCTAAATCAAATGTTATAATTCCACACTAATCAATTATCTGGAGATGATTAGAGGTGGCAACACCAAATTGTAGCCCCCAGTTAGGAGTAGTTTTACAAAACTGACGATGATGAATATATTACGCACTGCAGAAAGAATCAGTCAATCAGTGCTTGCAACTGATATTTCCCTTAACTCTCCATGCTTTGAACATCATGGCAACGACCTCACCTGATCACTGTATACAACAAGCAAGGATCAATTGACTACACAGCATATTTCTCACAACAATACTAACAACCTAAATGAAATGTTTCTTCAACAACTACTAAATTTAGATACATCAACAATTCCAATACATAATTCACTGCAGATTAACAAAGAAATAATTGATTTTGGTACAAGAGTTTCTTGCAAATGACACATTCTGACTAATTGTGTCAGTTTAGGAGATTGGGTAGTATGAAAGTTGAAAGCGGAATACCTTGATTTCACCATGGTAATGATCTAAAACTATTCTTCATTTTCTTGATATTGGTACAATGTATCTTTATTCTCTGGATGCCTCTTCATATAGTCCTGATTAGTGTTAGCAACGGTTCGAACCCGCTAGAACAGTTTCAGGTTAGGGTTGAGACTGGGACTGAACCGTTGCAATGGGTTTCATCACACTCAAACCCAGACCATTGCCACTGCACCAGTTTTACCACCAAAGACCCGGCATTTCAACCTCACAGCTTTTGATTGAATTAAGTATTTGAGTTCTGATCATATCATGACATGATCAATCTGCGGATGGCGCAGTTTTAGCCACACTATCACCTCCAGCGTTCAGGATCGCGATGTGACCAATATTCTTTGAGTTGCTATTGAAAACCTGTGAATTTCAAATAAAATTTCGCGTTGATCCACAGCAATTCAAACAATATTAGTCCGATTGGAAATCTGAAAGCGGGAGGATGAAGACCAGCTGAAACTGCACTATCTGTGGATTGATCATGTCACAATACAATCAGTACTCAGATACTTCATTGAGGCCAATGTTGCAGGAACAGTAAAATGGAACTGCGGTCCAGGTTCAACCCGGCCAAACAACCGGAGGTTGATGTCCCAGCCTGGTAACAACCCCGCCAAGTCAAAGTGGGTTGGGGTTTTGGATGGGTTTGGAACCGAACCAAACAATGTTTCCGGTCCAAACCCGGACTGGTTGCTAACTGTAGTCCCGATGACAATCCAAAATAGGGAATGTCATGGAGGTCTTGATCTTCAGTAGACTCATCAGGCTATGCAGGACTGAAAGTTGGGTCAGACCTGACATATGGTGGAGATAATTCACTGTCTTGTCACAACCACCGGGACCAGTGGTCAATAGCCATGGACATAGAACCCACTTTTGCCCCAGACAGATACCCAGTGCAAACACTTCGCACCGCTCATTGAACGCACAGATCTACTGGGCTATCACAGCATGGTTTGCAGCTGTCCATTTAATGCCTGTTCCACACACTGTGGGTGAAGTTACCAACATTCTGGGATTGGGTAAATGTTAGAATTTGAGCTGCATATCTGGGCATTCTTAGTTGCTTATTTCTGCATACATGTGGAATATATCCACATTATCTGAACAATAGTTCATTCACTACAGCTTCAGCTACCCAGCCTGGCCACAAACCAATCAAGAGTGCACCTCCATTTGAGGTGGAGATGCACTGAGCAGAGCATTGTCATATGATGCACATCAGCAACAACCCGAGTTTGTGTCAGAAACATCTGGGTGTTCCGGATGGCTCTGATGGCTCGGACAGAACCTCATACCCTCTGACGGAGGATTACACACTTCCCGTCGCCCACGTTCGCGCTGCATATGCAACTCCTGTACTTTGTGTGCGGAATGTGGTGACGTATACACACCATCAGAACAACACATGTGTTACACTCTTTGCAGGAGCTGCAGTTGTGATGTAGCCACTTACACAACGCCGGGAGATGTTTATGCCTTTCTCCGGCCGAGTGCCACGTTGTATCTCTCCGCTATTGCTATATATCGGTTGCTGCACTCTCCCCATATATGTTCAGGTTTGAGATGTTGTTACTTATTACAATACAGTCTTCGCTTCGGATACATCACTTGCCGTTGCATTTGCTTCGCCATTATCGTATTTTACAGGTCTCAAACCTAATGTCCAATCTTCCCACTCTCTAATACTATGCCCTGTGTCCTCTTCATTCTGCGTTGATCCATCATCGGATTGCGATGCTATTTCGACCTCATCCTCATCCATATCTTCGCCATCCACGCCCTCACACCTGCTGACATCACTGGTTCTCAGGTCAAACCAACTATGCCCTCAGCCCTCCACATTCTGCATTGATCCGTCATTGGCTTGCAATGCTTCTTCTTCCGCATCCGCATCCGCATCTTTCCCATCCATGCCCTCATACCCGACGCCATCACTGGTTCCCAGGGTAAACATCTCGAATTCAGTCATGGCCCATCGTCGCCGGCTTGTGGTGAGGATGGCATCACGCTCATCGTTTTCGTCACCTTCATCTTCGGAATCCCCACTGCCCCCTGGAATCCTGATATGCAGTTTGTCATCCTTTCAATTGTTGTCTATCAGGATGTTTGGGTCAGTGCTTCAGATCTCAGGCTCCTCAAGCGCCCCTTAGGAGGTCAAATAGTCAAGCAGATTGGCATTCTCAACACGCAGTGCTTCGACGCTGATGACCAAGGCAGGCATTGGGTTCACCGCCTGTTGGATCTGACGCCTGACTGTCGCAAGAGTGGTTTTAAACACCCTCTTTTGGTAGCTCTCTGGTAGAGTGTTCCAGGTATTCATCAAGCATGTATACGGGTCTACAACGCCAGGGGAGGTTGACAACTTGCGACTCGTCGCAGCCCAGCAGGAAGCATTCTTACCACCATCATTCTTGTAGTTGAAGTCGTTCAAGCGATCAGGTCTGTCCACTTTCAGCTTTGACTTGGAAGCTTTCAGATGAACACCTTTGTTCTTTTGCCACACCAGGAGTGCATGGCACAACGCTGTGGAGGTAAACATGATCGGTGGCGATGGTATATGACCGTCCTTGTCATTAACCATGGAATTATCAAATCCATCAGCAAACTTGCCACGGTCATTCACCGAATGATAATATCTGATACAGATAATCCGCAGAGATGCATCCACCAGGAAGCAAAGTGGACGATGGCCATCCGTCAGCAGCTTTCGACTGTCTCTGCATTGGATTTGGACCGCATACACAACCTTCCACATGCTCTGCTACAGGAAAAAGATACTCATTGTCTGCCAGAAGGGAATCAATGAATTCCAAATGGTCTGCATCGGATTGAAAGCGGTGGAGATCATACAGCTCTGCTATGTTGTGCCTTGGTATTTGAATAGGATGGGATTCAACCTTGTCGACTTGTGCTCGAACCTGGTACTGGTTTGAGCGTGTACTATCCAACATGGGCCATTGCTTCAGCATACCTCTTTCAGGATCTCCTGTGTGCGCGCCTTAAATGCTATGGACCAAATGTTGTTTTGCTGCATAGCGGTGTTCCAGTACGTCTCTATTTTCTGCGAGTGTGGGGCGTCAGCTTATGCTTTTGCAACGAGTCGCATTGCATAACTTACCATCTCCAAGTCGCTTGCACTCATCAATGGCCGTCCATTCCACATTCAAAGCTCCAGGAGTCTGCCTGTTGTAAATTCAAGACGCGTCAGGTCCGACTGACCAAATCGATCGATGCTGCGACTGCCGGAGTCCATTGATCGAGGTGTAGACACTGCATGCGGTTGCAACTGCCACTGCCTCTGTCTCTGATTCGGTTCTGTAGCTCGTGTTTGCAGTGGATTTGTAATTATCGTGAGGGATTCTGGATTAGGGATGAGGGTAGGCAGGTTTTCAAGACCGCTGGGAGGAGTGGGAGTGCTAGCAATGCCAAATGCATGGCCGGATACAACACAACGCGTTGAATCTGTCGGTGACTTTCCTCCAGATGCTGGTGTATTACGACTGCTTGTACCCGGCGTGGCGGTTGGACTATTTATTGACGGTTGCAGTGCAGTTGATCAGGTGGAAGTCATGCATTGAGTGATATCGACAATGCCAGGATTTTCCAGCTAAGATGAGGGCGTGGATTTCTGACTCTGGATTGTAGACGCTATGGAACTCCCTCCTTGAGAGGAATCGCGATCGCCAGCCGGTATGGAAACGCATCTCTCAGCAGGGGGCAGTTGAGAATGTCCCGAGGGCCAACTCTCCTGTTGATTCTGACAATTAGCAAGAGTTCGAACATTGTGTACGACTGAAGATTTTTCAGGGTGAGAGCTGTGGGAAGGCATAGTCCGATATAGATGTTTGACTTTAAGAATGTAGGAATAATTTCCTCTCCATGCATCAGCAATGGCAGGGAAGGTAAACTCCTATTTGAGCGACTAGGGTGGGATTCGACAAAACAGGGAGGCACAGTGTAGACCTTGCTAGACTCTATACCATGACAATACTCGGGGACGAGATCCCTTGAAAAGCAATCAATTATGGGGTTAACTGCTATTAGATTACACTCAGCATTGATATCCACTGTCACAGCAACTTCTGAAGGTCTATTTGCACCACTTGAAGGGAGTTTATGCCATGTTGGTGCAGTTATCATAGTATTGTATTTGTTCTTGGCACAATACTTCTTACCATCGATCCTGTATATCTTCAGCTTCCCAGTAGAAATCAACTCTTGGCCGAGCTAAAAGCATTCCAAAGCGAACAATGATGTATTATCTATCCTATGACATCAGTTGCCTGTGCTTTTCCACTGCTAGGCGTGTTGGTAGCCTTGTTGGATCCTTGCACAGTTGGGACAACCTGAGAACTACTCAGGTTGCTCTGAGATGCACGTGGTCTGAGTGGTAAACATGGTGTCTGCTGCAAAAGCAACGGTTGGCATCGTGAACTTTCCTCTCCGCGAGTACTAAATCTCGTCTTGAGGCTTCTTATTCACCAGGTGCCTGGTGGTTGTGTAAGATGAAGGCTGGGCCGTTTTGTGTTGGTTAACCAACAATACAAGTTGAACCAACAAATCGCAGGAACTCAAGTATATATATCCCTTCTTCCTGCCTACACCTCCATTCTATTTTCCATCCATATTCAACACACCACCAGCATCCTGAACTGTCCCGACATCATGTGACTTGCACAAACCAACGCCTCCCATTCCAACACACACCCGATAACCTACACAACTTTGTACATTCCCTCTGGGCTTCGTTCCGCTTCATGTAACTGTATCATAATGCTACTAATGCCTCAAATGTGGATTCAGTTTTAACTCACAGCAATGGCACCAAAGGGCAGCGGCAAATGAAAAGGGAACGCAACAGCTGGGGCAAAAATGGCAACATCAGGTTTGAATCGACGCCTGTCGTTGGATCGGGATTGTATACAGGGATTCTTCTCGGAACACATCTGTGGACTCTGACGGATCTACAATGTTTGCAGCGTCATGGATGGGAGGGCATGGGAGCTCATTTATGATAAAGTCATTCCTGATCCAGTCACAACTCGCCACTTTTCACACTTCCAGCGAATGTGGCCGCACTGTAGGAGCAGGTGTTCGCCTTCTCGGGAGTGGTGGGCTGTGTTCTGCTCTCCCATGGGGCCAATGTTTGACAACGCCCGGCACGAAATGAAAAATTGGAGGTGGGACAACCCCGGCGCTTTCAGGGATCAAGGTGATCGCTCCAATCCGGTGAGAACCATCTCGGGGAAGGTGAGACGTACCCGCGAGCTGTTCTTTTGGTACAGTAGCGATGATCTCAGGGCAAAGATTGAGCCGCGAAGCTGCCGGCAGTACAAGTCAAGCGACTTCCTGGCATTTAGACTGCTGAATTGGAATGAGATAATCGACCAGGATGATGATGATGAGACCAGGTTGGATCCCGGAGCGCCGAGCAATTGAAGTAGCCGTCATGGTGATGGCAATGGCAATGACCACGGCGAGGGTGAGGAGCAGATGCAGCGGGGTGAGATAGGGACCTGGACAGGGAAAGGAACAAAGGATGTGAAGGGGAATGGGAAGGGTACAGGGAAGGGGAAGGGGAAGGGGAAGGCAACAGCAGAAGGGAAGAGGAAGGGGAAGGGAAACCGCAAGGGGAAAGGTATTCTTGAAGAAACCCCAGGGTGAGATGATATCTCTCGTGCCGTTGCTATGCAGTTGCAGAAGACAATGTATGAGGAAGACTCAGACATGGAGGGCCAACTAGCGCAGGTATATTTACAGCGCAAAGCATCGGCTGCCGCCATGTCGATTTCCTCAGATGATGATACTGACTCTACCGAGGAGTCAGATGGCGAATATGACTCGGAACCTGATTCTGATGTGGATATGTGCATGGAGGATGATGTGGATGCACCATACGGGGTTTATTTTGATGGCGATGGGGATATTGAAAGGGACGGTGATGATGAGGAGGAAGATGAAGAGGAGGAAGATGCAGAGGGGAAAGATGAAAAGGAGGAGGATGAGGATGATGAGGAGGATAAGGATGACAAGGAGGATGAGGATGAGGATGATAATAAAGAACCTCGAACGATTGGCCACGGAGAGATGGTAGATACATCCGCTGATCATGTAGATACCATTGTAGATGATATGCCAATCGTGCTACCTGAGCTAGTCCAGGAGATGCGCGAGCATACCTCACGGTGACAACCTCCAGCGCCTACCCCACGGCCACAAAGCCAGGAGCCTCGCCAATGACCACGAACTCCCAGAGACTCATCCCCTCGGTGGGCTAGAGTGTCTGGGGCATGTGATGTGGTCAAAACCACACCAGGCGGTGCATTTTCTGTGAGAAGCTGAGGCAGCCGGAATAACCTCAGATGTGGATGTGGATCAGCACCTGCTTGGTGAATCGGCAGGTGGTGACAGTCTCCCTGCTGTCCCTCACCCCGATGTCCCACTCCCTGTGGCGCACCCAGATGGCTCGGTAGATGAGCAGTGAACCAGTCCTTGAATTGCAGAGGAGGCGATGGTTGTTGCGTTTGGGTTAGGGTCGGGTTTTTGTCTTGTTGGTTTCCTTTGTTCTGATTGATGTATCTCAGGCATTGATTATTACATGCATCGCGAGGTTTTTGGATTGCTCAGGGTTTATTTCACGTATGGGTTTTGTATTGGCTATACTTTGTTCATAGTAATAGGGGACATTGTGTATGCAGTGTATTTGCAACTCCTGGCATGTAAGGTACCTCCTAGTGATGGTGTTGAGGCTCAATATATCTCTCAAGTTAGCTGAAAGTATCATGAGCTTAAACCCACACCAGGCTGCTCAGGCCCAGCACCAATGTTTGTCCTTTTCACCAGTGTATACTCCACTCCTCGCGTGTCGTCAACAGTACCAGAGAAGACCCCATTCTGTTGTCCTGAATTTGCATGCCGACAGAAGTTCACCCCAGACAGCTGGCGACTTAAACGTATCAAATCACACAATCCTCAACACCTTCAAATTGCATACCAGAAGAATCTGACTATTTGTAGTGCACCCCGACACGTTGAACCCACCCAACGTTGTGAAATCAACCCTACCAATGATTCAGTCGAGGACTTGGACAGTGTTCACTACCTCGAACACGTTGAATACATCTCAGACTCGGAGTCTCAACCACCGCCACCTACTCCACCGTGGAAAGAAACATACCCCGGTGCCGGCACTCTGCTGAGTGATTCCTTGCTGAGTGATGGAAATGTGATGCTCATGGTTGCCTTGAGACAAACCTACAAAACAATACCTACTACCCATTTGTGACCCGTGCACAGTACAAATGTATGCAGTGTGGGATCAAGAAGAAGGGCATGAAGATGTACTATGACAATGTGCTGAATGAAGAACACGCCGCTCTGCATGTCCCAACATCAGCAAAATATATTTTAGACGCTGAAAGTCTCCAGGAGTGTCTGAGAGGATGTGGAGTGTAAACTTAGATGTGTCAATTTCAAGAGAGTATCAGACCATACGAGGGCATTCTGGCCGGCCTTTGGAGTCCCTGAGATCTCGGATGACTGGTACAGGAGTACCATGGGAGTGATTGTGATAAGTTTGGGAACACCTTGGAGCGCCGGAGAGAACTTTCGGTGCACCTGGGAACACCTGGGAGCGACGGTTACAAGTCTGGGAGCGCCGGCGACAAGTCTGGGAGTGCCCGCAACAATTCTGGGAGCAGCTGCGTCAAGTCTGGGAGCGCCGACGAGATGTCTGGCAGCGCCGACGACAAGTCTGGGAGCACCTCGAATCACAGTAGAGCAGTCTGAGAAAAACAACATTTTTGGGAACGCTGCTGGTGTGCCTGGAATTCATAGCTACTACTTATCGTTCAACGATTGTTGAAACTCATGTATTCAGTTTGTATTATCATCTATGTATCAATGTATCAATGTATTCATGTATCTATATAGCACCCATCACACACAGTATATCTGGACTGGCTGCAGGCGGTGTTTGAGAGCATTTCGAGGTGCGCCTGAAAATAACGATCGAGTGAACTCAGAGATACACTTCGAGGCCGTGAGTGAGCGAGTGTGGAGATGCACTTGGAGGCGGTAATTGTGTGTATTTGGAGATACACTTGGAGGCCCTGATTGAGTGAACTTAGAGATGCACTCCGAGATTGTGATCGAGCGAGTTTGGAGATGCACTAGGAGGCCGTAATCAAGCGAGTTTGGAGATGCCCCTGGAGGCCATGATTGTGCGAGTTTGGAGATGCACTTGGAGACCGTAATCGAGCGAGTTTGGAGATGCACTTGGAGGCGGTAATGGAGCAGATTTGGAGATACACTTGTGAGTCCAGATTGATTGAACTAAGAGATGCACTCCAAGATCGTGATCGAGCGAGGTTGGTGATGCACCTGGAGGCCGTAATCGTGAGAGTTTGGAGCTGCACCTGGAGGCCGTGATCATGTGAGTTTGGTGATGCCCTTGGAGGCCGCAATCGAGCGATTTTGGAGATCCACTTGGAGGCCATAATCGAGCGGGTTTAGAGATGCACTTGGGGGCCATGATCGTGCAAACTTGGATGCCGTAATCGAGCAAGTTTGGGGATTCACTTGCAGGCCGTGATCGAGGAAGTTTGGAGATACACTTGGAGGCAGTGATTGAGTGAAATTGGACATGTTCTTGGAGGCGGTCGATGGAAGGCGCGCCAGGTGCTGAGACTCTATTCGTCAGTTAGTTGACTCCCAACTGTGGGAATGTGACAATGTGACTTTACCTTTGAGCTCTCATGGATAGCTGACGGATGGCGTTCCATTGTGTAGAGAGGTACCCTGGAAGCTGAAACTACATTCAGTGGTCAACTCCTACTCATGAGAATGGAGGGAAGACAAACAATCTTGGGTGGATGCTGTACTCGGTGTATGCTGTACTCTCAGTGTATGCTGTACTCGGTGTACTCGGTGTATGCTGTACTCGGTGTAAACTCATGATCATGGCGTGGTGAGATAGAGAGGGATGACTTGACTTTGTGTTCTGCGATGATAGTTGAGTTGTGGACGAGAAAGAGAGAGATGGGGGATCAAGATGAGAATGATGTGGAGGATACGAGCGCATATGAGAAATCAGGGGTATGACTTGCGTGATTGGGTTGGGAAGACCTCGTGTCGGTGTTATTACACGCCAGATCGGGACTCGTACCTGCCGCATCCGGGATGGTAAATTGACTCAAACACGAAATTCTCTTACGTCCCAATTTCTCATGATGATATCCTCCATCTGCTCTGATCTCTCTCTTTCTTGTCCTCGACTCTACCATCACCTAAGAACATCAAGTTAAGTCATCCCTTGCTATCTCTCAATGTGATGATCAAGAGTTAACACCGAGTACAGTATACACCATGTACAAGCATACACCGAGTACAAGCATACACCGAGTACAAGCATACACCGAGTACAAGCATACACCGAGTACAAGCATACACCCAGTACAGCATACACCGAATACAGCATACACTGAGTACTCCATGAACCGCATACTGCATCATCCCAAGATCGACTGTCTCCCGCTCCCAGCCAGTCTCTCATCACTCGGCAGACCATGTTGTACTCAATTCACTACATTCCTACAATTCCGAGTCAACCAATGAATAGAGTCACAGCTCCCGTCTCGCCTCCCTACCGAACTATACCGCCTCCAGATTGACCGCCCGCAAGTACTTCTCCAATCTCCCTTGATCATGGCCTCCAAGTGCATTTCCACCCTCGCTCGATCACACCCTCCAAGTGTATCTCTATACTCGCTCAATCACAACCTCCAGGTGCATCTCCAAACTCGCTCAATCACAGCCTCCATGTGTATCACCAAACTGGCACGATTATGGCCTCGAAGTTCCCACGATCACGGCCTCCAAGTGAATCTCCACACTCACTCGATTACAGCCTCCAAGTACATCTTCAAGGAGCAATGCCGGGTGTATGGAGATACAGGGGTAACGGAGGTGGACAGAGTGATGGGGAGTATATATTCAGCAGACCCCGGAGTAGATAGATATCATCTCATTTCCATCTCATCTTATCATACAATGAAAATACAAACTCTATCTGTCCCAACTTTTGATCTCACTCGTAGTGATAGCAATGGGTCCGGGTAACACGCAAGCGGTCCGGGTTTTGACTCGCCGTTTGGTTTGGTTTGGTTCCAGTCCCGGCCAAATACCTGACCTGCCGTTTCTTGGTGGGGTTGTTCCCCGGACTGGACATAAACCAGCGGTTGTTTGGCCGGGTTGTACCCGGACCGCGGTTCTATATTACGGTTCCTGCAACCTTGGCTCCAATTAAGAATATGAGTTGTGATTGTATCATGACATGATCAATACGTAGATTGTACAGAATTAACCACTGTTTCACCTCCCACGTTCAGATTGGCGATCCAACCAATAGTCGTTGAGTGGGTTTGAAAAAACGCCCAATTTTAGGCGAAATTGGCGGGTTTCTGATTGCGACCAAATGAATATTGGTCAGATCGCAAATCTGATCATCGGAGGTGAAAGAGCGGCCTATTCTACACAAACTATGTATTGATCGTGTCACGATACAATCAGAACTCAGATACTTAATTGGAGCGACAGTTGTGAGGTTGAAATGCCGGGTTTGTGGTGGTAAAACCGGCCCAATTGCAACATTCCGGGTTTTTGTGTGGTAAGACCCATTGCCACGGTTCAGTTTCGGTTCCAACCCTAACCCCGAACTGTACTAGCGGGTTGGAACCATTGCTAACACCACTCACTCGCTCTGTCCGAGATTTCATGGCTCCACGCAATCGCGTGGATCATCAAAGCTGGCAAGTACCGTATCTGCTCACCAAATTCCTACACTCCTCGAACCAGAAACGCCCTGTCTCATGAATTTTGTTTGGATGTCGCGAGTGGTGCGGCGGAGTGTTGATGGTGGGCTCGCTGCCTTCTAGCTCCATCGTTTCTTGACAATGGTCTCCATGTGGTGCGTATCCAAGTTCTCTCAATGGGCGTGTGCAGGTGCTTCTCCGATGATGCTCGACTACCATCTGCGGCCAGATTGACCATATGTTCATATATAGAGAGATTTCAATAATGCATGCCATAGTTTGATGAAGCAAATCTTGTGACTGTAACAAAGACGAAGTTCCTTGTGGTTATGTGAGAACCACGGCTGTTAGAATATGGCACCAAGTCTCCCGCAGTGCTGTGCAGCAGTATCGGCTGCTCTCGAAGTCTCCCACAGAGCTGCGCAGGGGTCTCAGCCGCTCTCGAAGACCCCTGCCGATCTGAGCAGAGGTCTCAGGAGCTCCAAAATTTGACTATTCTATAAGTCAAATTTCGTAGCATCCTGAATACTCCTCTATAACTGCAGGTGCTTTCAGAAGCACCTGAGAGTGCTCTTGCAGAGTCTGAGAGCACATTGCTTAGCTCCAGGGGGGGGCTGGGAGCATCTTGAAGTACCTAGAAGCACTGGTGAGATCACCCGGAGTGTCTGGGAGAATTGCGTATTGCTTCCGGACCAATTTATATTTTGCTGATGAAGTGTCAAAAATTGGGATGGTGTGAAGAAGCTCGTGTCTAGCATGCCAGATGATCAGGCAATCGGGGAAATGGAAATACACACTCTTGAGGATATGAGATGAAATAACAATGACCAATGTCCTATACAATACTGTAGTTGAGACATCATCAAAAGCATGAGAACGGTTGATGGGGCAGCCAGCCTATGCTGAGCAGCTCATTTACGCCCCTCAGCGTTGCTTTGACATGGATACGCCGCGGAAATGTCTGTATAACGAAATGCACACCGCAGATTGATGGTGGGACGCACAGGCAAGGAGAGAAACTCGAGGACAATAACATGCTAATCGACGTTAAGTAAACGCTCGGAGTGGGGGATATACTGGTTTCCTTAATCTTCATATCCGACGGAACACATCTTTCGATTTTTCCTAGCAACAAGGAAGAGTGGTCTGTATGTATGATAATTGGCAATCAATCTTCGAAGATCCGCCAGATGCCCGCTACATAAAGCTTCGCAATCGTCGCTCTCCTGCCGATTCCAATCAAGAACCGCCATATTCTTCAAAAATGTCTGGATGAGCAGCGGCATAAAAACCGACAAGTGCTGAATGAAGTTCTGCGGTGGGAACTGCAGCCTGTCACCGCTAATTATAATCCCATCACCGAGAGCGGGTATCACAAAGTTCTCTGTGCAGATGGCAACTTCAGGTGTTGCAAACCAGTTGTAGCACCATGGCTTGCAGATTGCCCAGAGTATAGCGACGTACATCATCTCGAGCGGCATGTCTGTTGTTGGTGTCAGTGTCCACCAAAAAAACTTGGAGATTATGTCCCTCCTGACAAGCGAGACCCCAGGTGGGATCACAACCTATATAGAACGCTCAGCAATGCCAACACCAAGGCAGCCGATGCTGAACTGTTGTCACGCCATGTCCAGCGAGGATTCAATTTGTTTTGACATGTTCCCTGTATCGTGAGTGACCTCCCGAAGCCCGACCTCCTCCCTACAATGCAGATTGGCATGCTTGAGCAACTCCAGAAATGCATATTCCAGTTGATGAAGACACACGAACAGCTCGACAAGTACAATACACTCTGCTTATCCGTGCCTGCTTACCACGACCTCACACCAAAAAACTACTCATATCAGGAAGTTTCTCAATGGAATCGGAAGGAGATGAAGGAAATGAGCCGGTAGCTGTTTGGAGTTGGAACCCAGTCTCTACGAGGCGGAAGATCTGCTCAGCGTCCCATATGCAATCGCACAATTGATTGCACCCGGGCTTTGTTAGAATTCGATATGTATGCTCAATATAAATCTCACCAAGATGCAATATTGAGCAGCATGATGGACACCTTGTGTCATTCTCACACCTTCAAAGACGTTTTCTTACTCGGCCAAGCGGGCAGAAATGCGAAGGCCAAAGGCAATGCCTATCAAATGGAACCCGTGAAGAAGTGAAAGGTAGACAAGGAAACATATGCTGAAACTTGGATGCAATCCAAGAAGCAACGCGAATTCAATGCATGGCAGCATGATATCAGCCACGGGAGAGATGTTTCCAAGGAGTTAGGTGCCGACTTGATCTTTCCGAAGATCCAGTTGATGTCTCATTGGGTCGAACAGATTCCCCAATATGGAGCCTTCCAACAGAATACCGCTGAGAGCCATGAATAAGCACATAAAACGAACCTCACTGATGGTTGAAATGCCTCCAATCTCAATCTCAACCACCGGGCACAAGTAATCACCTGTCAGCGTCGTATTTTCTGCTTCGAAATCAGAGAGCTCAATCTCCAACCCCTCGCTCAGAGTCGGGAGAACAGCGCTGCCGCCTTCAAAGTCCTCGCTTCAGGTGCCGATCAGGCTGCCCCCCAGAGCTCCCAGTCATATGCGAAGCCCGAATTCATGAGACCCCACACCCACTGTGATGGACAGTATTCTGACGCTATGATCAAAGGCTTCGGAGCATTAGTCGACGATAAGTAAGACGCAACAGACCGTGTGGCATTATACAGTGGCACCCAGGATTATATCAAGCTTAATTGTGTTAACAAGACGTATGTATCGGATGACCCACTGCATGCAATCGAGCAATGGATTTACCATGCTATTAAGTTTCAAGCTGAGGGTTTCGAAGGTGAACACATATTTCAGATGTGTCAAGGCTCAAGAAGCCAGTGCTGCGGCGGAGGAGATTGACAGAACGACTGGATGTGGGTAAACCAACACCCGGGGAGGTGTTATGCCCCACTGTATGGGTGTCTACCGTGGCAACTGCAACAACTATTCAAAATCAAGCTCCTAAACGAGGATGGAGCTTTCGTTGAGTACTGGTGAGCCCTCACGCTCACCGCAATACCTGAAGACTTTGGTAACCTGGATCCCGTCTCGGAGTGTGTACAAGTGAGAACAGCACCCACAGCTGTAGGTTTGCATTTTTTCAGCCTGGGAAACATCGTCGGCTGCGCGCACCTAATGCCAGAGATAGCTACTAGTACTAGAACAGGAGACGGATGGAACAAGCGATGGATTGTCAATAGCCACATAGATCTGGTGATGTGGAATGATGTGTATAAATAGTAAAGAGACAATTGCATGTGGCGCGCAGGTAGAAGGAATGCGAGCAGAGTGTTTCGCACTGGCATCCATCGCATTGCAATCCTGATGCAAGGGCATACCTGATGAACCCATTCCGATGTATGGTCACAGTTGGCCCCAATCCCAGTTGGTTCATTCAAAATTGGAGACCGACAGAGTGAGAAGACACAGTGTAACAGCGATCAGAGGGTGATATGCCACGCGACGCGTGGTATTGACACCGGGCGCTCACTAATTAGCCACTGGGGTGTCTCTTACTGCTCTGATGGAACGCGTCCACTCTGACGCAGCTGTTCTGCCTGGACGGAAATGTTTATCACTGATGCAGGTATCAGCAGGATCTCCTCACTTAATGCTTTGTCTTTGTCAGGGTCAGGATACTCCACTAGTTCATTGATTAGCATTGGCAGAAATGTCTCTCTCATGAATCAGAAACTCAGAGAATCCACCCAAGAACTTAGTGGCCTGTCATCATTGTGAACCTTGGTGTTAGGCAAACCTAATGAGAAACATCCTTAATCCCATCTATAAACACTACATATCCCTGAAGCCCCATGTGGTGTGTATAGTGCGACAAATGTTATCAATTTTGGTTGCACTTCTCAGTCCTTTTGATATTAATGAGGTAAGCATTTTCTTTAACAATTCAAACCAATTGTATTACATTCACCTCTTTCAATTCTGATCACATTCTGAGCATTCAAGGATTTCGAAAATGTATTATATGGTGAACCACATCCTGGTGAACATCGTTGTGTTCGGTCTGTATGGCATACATTAATATCCTCATTCCCGAGTACTATACGTCTAAATAATGATTTTCAATTAAAGTTTCAGCGTCAAGATACTCTTGGGCATCTGACAACTGTCCTATCGACTGGCAATACTAATCAATGTATCAATGCGACTCCGGCATTGCTGTAACTTGCAACTTGAATGATGTTCTTGCCTTTTTCGAGATTCCCCAGCACGCACTTTGTTTCATCTTGTACTGATGAAACTCATCAAAGATTCGAAAACTCTGTTAATATTTTGAAAGTTTTATCACTATTACAATCTTTCGCTCTAGATATTTAGGCACTATATGTAACAAGGTGCATATTCCATCGGTTGTCTGGCTTGTCAATAGTGGCATTCAGATCCTAATGGGTGAGATTGGCATGTTCTGCATCCTAACTTTTCACAAGTGTAAAATGAGTCCCATATAACATCTTGTGGATGAAAATGGTATATTAATCTGCTACTGTGGGTATTGTGACCACTAGAATCGGTTCAATGGCTGAAGTAAGTCCTCGATGCCCGAGAGGTGGGGTTATCTGGATTACAAACTGGCGGCGGGAAACTGATTTCACTCTCTGCAATGGATGCCACTGTCATTCTTCACTCATACTGCCTGGATTGTCATTCTGTGCCATTTTCATGCATTCATCAATGGCATACTCCCACACACTTGACATCGGTAACCCCACAACAACCTCTTCAGTCAGCAATTTACATACCATAGTTGCTACTACTGAGCTACATGCCTTGTCATGATACAATTCATCTGCCACGATATCAGCAAAATGTACATTGGACAGAAAGCCACATGCAAACCTCCCAGACACTCCGGTCGATCATACCAGCACTTCTAAGCCATTCCAGTTGCTCCCAGGCCCCCCTGGAGCTCAGCACAACACTTACAGACTCTGCAAGAGGATTTTCAAGTGTTGCAGAAAGCAGCTGCAGTCATGGAGGTGCATTCAGGATGCTACAATATTTGACTTATAGAATAGTCAAATGTTGAAGTAGCAGAGACCTCTGCACAGGTCTGCGGGAGACTTCAAGGGCAGCTGAGACCTCTGCACTGCTCTGCAGGAGACTTTATACATGGTGCCATATTCTCCCTGCAGTGGTTCGTAGGGTTCTATAAGCACAAGTCATTTTGTCTCTCATATTTATCTTTGTTACAGTCAGAAGATTTGCTACATTATAATGTGCCCTGTGTTATCTTTCTATATCCCTCTCTAGATATATATACATATGGCCAATCAGGCAGCAGACGGTATTCGAGAGTTATTGGAGGTTCACTTGGATATGCAAATTGGGAGAACATATGGATGGACTTGGAGGCCATGATTGTGTGAAGCTTGAGATACACCTGGAGGATGTGATACAGCTATTTTGGACATGCACTTGGAGGCCATAGTCATGCAAGATTGGAGATACACTTAGAGGCTGTAATCGAGTAACCTTAGAGATACACTTCCAGGCCGTGATCAAACAAGTTTAGAGATTCACACAGACACTGAACTCGAGTGAATTCAGAGATTCACTTCAAGGTGGTGATCAAGCTTGCTTAAAGATGGACCTGAAGGCCATGATCATTGGAATTTGGAGTCTGTGATTGGGTAAGTTTGGAGATGCGCTTGGAGGCCATGATGTATCAAGATTGGAGGAGTCTTTGGAGGTGGTCAATTTGGATGAGGTAGATTGGAAGGCATGACAGAAGCTGAGACTCATATACTCAGTTAACTCGCAATGGTAGGAATGAAGACAGTTCAGTACTTGATGGTGTGACAAGAGAGGAGAGATGAGAGATGAGCACGTGGCTCGGTGCGACAGACCATCAATCTTGGGAACATGCAGTACTTGCTGTATCTAGAAATTGGTGTATGCTGTACTTGGTGTTAACTCATGATTGTGGCATGGAGAGATGGAGAGCAAACACTTAAGTTCAAGTTCTTAGGTGATGGTAGTGTTGAGGACAAGAGAGGGAGAGATGAGAGGAGATACGGAACATGATCATGAGAAACTGGGACTTCAGAGAATGTTGGGTAGGAGTTAATTTAATATTCCTGATATGTCAGGTACCACTACCGATCTGGCAAGAATTGTCACCGATCCGTGGTCTTCTGAACCCCATTAGGCAAGTGGCACTTCTGATTTCTCATATCAGCTCGTATCCTCCATATTGTTCCCATCTTCATCCCCCATCTCTCTTTCTGATCCAGAACATTACCATCATCCCAGAACACAAAGTTAAGTCATCCCTCTCTATTCCTCTATGCCATGATCATGAGTTAACACCATGTACAGCATGCAGATAGTACGGTACATAATGAGTACAGCATGCACACAAAATTGTCTGTCATTCGTTCATTCTCACATTTACATGTAGAAACCACAATGAAGCTTCAGCTCCCGGCATGCCTCAGTACAAATCGACCGCCACCAGCCTGCACTTCATGGGAACTCAACAGTCAAATCACGTCGAAACATTACCACAGTTGCATGTGTACTGGCCAACGAGGAGAGTCTTGACACCCAGCATGCCTTCCATCGACTGCCTCCAGATCGATTAGGTCCAAGTGCATATCCTAACTGGCATGGTCCAGGCCTCCAAGTTCGCACAAGCATGGCCACAGAGCACATTTCTACACTCCCAAAATCATGGGCACGGAGTGCATCTCTCAGTTCACTCGAGCTCAGTGTCGAAGTGCATCTTCAAAGTCACTAGATCACTGCCTCCAGCTGTATCTCTGAGTTCCCTTGAGTGTCATCTTGAGGCACAGATCGAATTGCTTTGTCGAACCTCCTGCAACCAATCCCAACATGTGATGTGTAGATGGATAGCTATACAGATACATAGATAAATAGATACATTGATCAGGATAGAAACTGAATGCATGAGTTTTAAAAATGGTTGAATGAAAAGTAGTAACTATGATTTCCACGTGCACCAGTAGTGTATCGAAAGAAGATGTCGATTTTCCCAGGCTTGTTGCCTGCATTCCCTGCTGCTCCCAGGAATGTCGACAGTGCAACCAGGCTTGTTGGCAGCACACTCAGGCTTGTTGTCAGTGCACCCAGGCTTGTCGCTGGTGATCCCAGGTGCTCCCATGGTTGACACCAGACCTTGTATATCCCCGCTGCATTATCGCCAGCCCTCCCAGGTGATACTGAATGCCACAGCATTGGTCCAGTCAACTCTGGGATTTCACCACCCTGGGATTCTGGTCTGACAACTCCCAAACACTCCAAGAGTCTCCCAGTGACAAAAATACATTTTGGTGATGAATTTGTGTGATCTGTATTATGAGAGATTGCAATGCAAAGACATGTGTATGATACTGTAGCCACTGAGTGACGGGGTGGCACCGACCTTACCCAGTTAAAATGATCATCCAAGTGAGGCCTGGAATCATTGATGATATGAACATCCGAAATGAAAGCATCCATATGGGTACCATAAGCATTCTATATGCTAGTTGGAAGATATTCCATGTCCCAGCTGCATCGCTCTACGAAGTACTATACCACATACTATTCCTATACACTGATACAAGGCCATACTGGGTTACTTGTTGGCAGAGGAATGACTGTCAAAATATTGCAGATGACCATCCAAGAATCAAAAACCCCTAATCGAAACAATCACTGAACCAGAAGAGCTCGAATGATGGACTATGAAATGCATTTGCCAATCCCTCAGGTAGCAGTGGCAAGCGCACCCAGACAACTCATGGTGAACACACCTACAGATGAATCAACAAGCACACCTGGAGGAGAGCCAACGAGTGCACTCCATGAATGGAAACAATATGTGCATCCAGCATTCAATGCCTGGTAAGTATACATATCCAGTGGAGAGATAGGTCAAGCGAAACTGATCCATGCTGGATATATGCAATGATAGTGACTGAGGCATTTCTGAACAAAGTCTCGGAGAAGTGAAAATATGGCTACAAAACTGTCCACGGAGGACATCGAAATTAACCACTCAGGATGATCGATTCTCTGCCAAATGGCATCACAAGAGACAGTTGAGGAAACAGCCATGGGAACATCACCGAGATCGCACAGCAATTGATATCACTGCCCAAGGACTTCACATGGGGATCAAATAAGAGGATAACTGGGAGCACAACCTGACAAAGCCACTGTTTGAGATGTTTACCCAATGGAATGCCAAAGGATCAAGGAACTATCACTGAACAACATCCAGAACTGATTGCCACATGATCTTACCAGAGACCAACCAAATAACCACCCAGAAGCCAATGGATATTCTACAGAAGCTACATACAGAGATGGCAACTGAGAAGTAGCCTCAGTATCCACTGAAGCTATCATGCAAATCGCAATCACCAGGACACCATCCACTGAGACAGTACCGAAAACCATATCACTAGACAATACTGCCAGGCATTGATCCAGGACAATTGAATTTGATCGATCAAGATTGGTTCAAGGAAATGTCAATTACTTCCAATAGCTGGAATGAACCACCAGGTACCACTGATGATTTGACTACACAATCAAACCATGTCGGAAGACGTCAATTCCAGGTAGAAGCCTCACAAAATGTAGTTTGAAAATTACTACAATCGTGGTAAAGCCAAGTACAGTTAAGTTGAAACTACTGGAAGTGGATGGAAGTCTATTAGCAGAGTGAAGTCAATACGATACACCAATGCAAATGGATATAGCACAGCTGGCGATGTAAGTTCAGCTTGACGATTGTAAGTTGACAGGTTGAACAAGCCACAACAAGGCACAGCCATTGCAATGAGATGGAAATTCGGAACATTGGGACATCACATATGGCTGTTTGTCAACAGGTGGAGCAAGTCCGGTTAGTCGGCAATATGGAAAGTTGACTGATGTTGATAGGTGATATTATGTTGACAAAGCAAAAGCTGAGCCCCAAATTGTATGTCAAATCAGTCAAATGTCGATTACAACCCCTAAATACGATTTCACTGCAACCGAGGCATGATGGCTATCAACAATACATCTGATGGTGATGACATCAACCAAGCAGTGTGTTTTCAAATGGACAAGATAGCTGTGTCAACATGATGAAGTTCTACTACCAAGTTGAAGCCCGATGAAAGGGAGTCTACTGAGTGACCCACTCCCATGACTCTGAAGTTGACAAAAATGGTGCTGAAGCTGCCCTTCAAGAGGGAACTGATGACTCCAACAGGAGGGTCAATCAAGCTCATTGTGAAAAACAAGAAAATTCCAAGTACCGATTACTACAGGCAGCAAGATATACTATATTGACCATGCCAATGCACTGCACGGAGCTCAGAGAGTGCAAGTGCACCTGTATTTGGAAGTTATAACCATCTTAGAGAGACAGTTATGTCAGGTGTCACCAAATGAGACTACATGAAATACATGTATTTGATTGATGATCACCAAAGGCTACAAGTAATGCCACCAGTGGAAGTTCCCATCGATGTCAAGACATGTCCAGATGCTATCTTCCCTACTGTTGATTTCAATGATGACCTACCCCAATTTATATGGGCTATTGGAATGGACAGTGGGAAGAGGATGGGTTCAGTTCAGAAGTGGAGGTATGGAAGATGGGATCACTTTAGATATTTCTTGTTTCACTGATTTCTCTTTATCGTCTTTGTATCTCAGCCTGGAACAACTGGAGTCGGCATGGATTCTCACAGTTCGCCACCGGAAGTGGAGGTTCTCTGTGTGCGGGATTTGCCAAACGTTACCTTTGAGATTTCATGATTGGTTGTGGCACTTCCGGATTCATATGATTTCATGTAGAGGATGATTGTTTCTTTGTTTGTTTCCTGTACCATCTTTTCTCTTATACTGGCAGCCCAGGGGGTCAACCCCAAATGAGATGGATGATGTAAGAGTGGTATATGAGAAGGGGCCGGGACACGGATATTCTGTATTGTTGGCTAGTCACGAGCCTTAGATCTCTTGCAATAATCGTATGTAAATATCCATATTCCCTATCACTCGCGTCCATGTTTGCAACTGTATCGTATCTATCTCTGTACTGCCTCATACTGGCATATGCATCCTCATGGATATGTAAATCATCTTAAATCCAACTACCATTGCCGAGCACAAATCTACCTCAGGGAGAAGCTTTTACAGGGTATTTGCTGATTGGGATAATTCCATTGTGAAGTTGTCCAGTCTACACTACAGATGATGATCCAGCTACAGGTTAATGTGCTGGCCGATTGATTGAGCTGGTTTAAAGTCATATGCGGTCTGAACTGAGTGCCATGGATTCCATAGTTCTGAGTGCTTGCAATACTTGAGGCATGATTCAGTTGCTTTACTGTATACTTTCCCTCCCACATTTTGAACTTCGACTAACTCCTCATGAGTCTGTGTCTTTGTGAGAGTAGGGATCCATACAAGATCAAGCTTCTGGTGATTTATGGTTTCTGTGTCAGGAGTATCTGCAGAACATGATGCACCTGGTACATTGTCTACAGGTTGATCATTGGTTCAATAGCTTGTCCCTGGCTATTCAGGTCATCAGGAAAATGCATTTTGTCACTGGGGATTCTGGGAGTGTTTGGGAGTTGTCAGACAAGAATCCCTGTGGCGTCAAATCCCAGAGTTGACTGGACCAATGCAATCGCCTTCAGGTGAACCTGGAAGCACTGGAGAATCATCTGCAAGTAGCTAGGAGGTCTGGTGACATCCAGCAGAGCACCTGGGTATGCCAGCCACAAACCTTGTTGCGCCAGCATCCAGCCTGGGAGCACCTGGGATTCCAGACCAGAAACCTGGGAGTACCTCGAATTGCTGTAGTGCAGTATGGAAATATCACCATCTTGTTTGGGGATGCGGCTGCTGCACCTAAGAAATCACAGTTACTACTTATTGTTTGATGATTTTTAACCCTCATGTATTCAGTTTGTATTCTCAGCTATATATCTATGTATCCATATAGCTATGCATCTATACATGTAATGTCCAGACTGGCTGCAGGCGGTGCTTGAGAGTAATATGAGGAACACCTGAAGGTGCCGATCAAGAAAGTTTGGAGATCTATGTATGGAGGCCTTGATCATGCAAACCTGAAGGCTGTGATCGAGCGAGTTTGGACATGGACTGGGAAACCTTAAAGTGTGAGGTTGGAGATGAACATGGAGGCCATGATCGTACAAGATTTCAGATTCAAGGGCAGCCCATAATCATGCGAACTTAGAGGCTGTAATCTTGCGAGCTTGGGGATGAATTTGGAGGCCATAATGATGCGAACTTGGAGGCCATGATCAAGCAAGTTTTGTGATGCACTAGGAGGCCACAAAGAAGCAAAATTGAAGGACTATATGGCGGTGGTCGATCTGCAGGCGGTCGATTTGATGTCATGCCAGGTGTTGAGACTAAATTCATTAATTAGTTAACTCTCAATGGTCACAATGTGATGAGTTAACCTTACCTTGTAGCTCCCATGGAGCAGGCTGGCAGCAGTCGATTGGGAGGGAGGTTTCCGAGAAGCTGAAATTACATTCGGGGGTCAACTCGTAATCGTAAGAATGAGGTGAAGACAGTCAATTCTTGGTGGATGCTCTACTTGGTGGATGCCGTACTGGGTGTATGCTGCACTCAGTGTCGACTCATGGTCATGGAATGCAAAGCTGGTGAAGGATATCTTAACTTTGTATCCTGTGTTGATGATAGAATTGTGGACAAGAAAGAGAGATGAGGGACGAAGATGGGAATGATATGGAGGATACGAGGGAATATGGCAAATCTGGCCTATATCTTTCCTGATTGGGTTTAAAATACCTTGGATCAGTGTGCTGACCTGGCGGATCGGAAGATGTACCTGCCATATTGGGAATGGTAAATTGACCTGTACACAAAATTCTCTGAAGTCTCAGTTTCTCATGCTGATTTCCCCCATCTCCTCTGATCTCTCTGTTTCCAGTCCTCAACTCTCACATCACCTGAGGATACAAAATTGGGTCATCCCTCTCTATCTCCCCATGCCACAATCATTAGTTGACACCAAGTACAGCATCAACCCAAGATTGACTGTCTCCCACTGACAGCCAGTCTCTCATCACTTATCTTTCCTCAGACCTTGTGTGTACTATACTCTCAACATTCTGACAATTATGATCTACCCAATGAATAGAGTCTCAGCTCCCTTTGTCCCACCCAATTGACTGCCTTCAGATCAACTGCCTCCAGTACAACTGCCTCCAGATCAACTGCCTCCAAATCAACTGCCTCCAGATCAGCTGCCTTCAGATCAACTGCCTCCAGATCAACCCCCTCCACATTGATTGCCTCCAGATGGACAACATCAAAGTACTCCACCAAATTCGCTCAATCATAGCCTCCAAGTGCATATCCAAACCAACTCTATTATGTCCTCCAAGTTTGCACAACAATGGCCTCAAAGTGCATCTCCAAACTTCCTCGGTCACAGCTTCCAAGTGCAGCTTTAATTTCACTGAATCGTGGTCTCCATGCACTCTTCCGCTAGCATTCGAGTCCCATCTATACTCAGTGTGACCATATGTATCGTTATGGATAGCTTCAGAAAGATTACACATGCCACACTATGATGTAGCACATCTTGTGATTGGAACAAAGCCAAATATGATACACAACATGGCTTGTGGTTATGGGACCCTGAGTACCACAGCTTTGATAACATGGCACAGAGTGCAAAGTGTCCCGCAGAGCTGCACAGAGGTGACATCAGATCGTCTCGAAGGCCGCTGCAGCCCTGTGCAGACAGCCTCAGCTGCTCTCGATGTCTCCTGCAGTCCTGCACAGATGTCTCAGTGGCTCCCAAATATAACTATCCTTGAAGTCAAATATCATACCATCTTGAATCCGCCACCATAACTGCAGGTGATTTTCAGGACATCTGAGAAAGCTTGTGCATCATCTGAGAGTACTTTGCTCAGCACATGGGGGGCCAACAAGTGTCTGGAATGACTTTGCAGCCCAGGCATAGACAACCAGGGTGTCTGGTAGGCTAGCACGTGGCGTCCGGACGGTGATACATTTGTGTGATGTTGAATATATGAAGGTCAAACTGTGATGGCTCAGTTTAATCCCTGCCTGCAGATGGTATAATCCTGCTGGGGATTAGCCCTTTGTTTGTCAATGTTGGGTCATATTGTTGGTTGTGAGCCTTCAGTTGGTTTTCATTGTACACATTCTGTCACCAAATGAAGGGTTGAATATGATTCTGGTGAGTGTTGACCATATGATGGACTGGTTAGTGTACACATTTGTAAGAATCTCAATGATTGCTTCAAGGGGCAATGGTTTGTTGTTGAATGATGAAGAGAGGGATATTGGTTTGAAAGTGAGTGAACTCTGGTTAGGATGTCAATTTCACAACCGCATTGCACCCCACCACATATGGGGGAGGGGCAAAATACCCAAATCGCCCCAAAATCAGTTTTCTTCACACACTACTCTATATATATTATATTCTGTACAATACTTATGCACATCATCTGCTGCAAGTCAGTAGCAGAGTAGAGAAGGTTTCATGCATGAACAACAGTAATTAACTTTTATATATACCTACTGGTGCTGCTGTGATCACCACTGACAATCTACATAATTGCAGTATGGTAAGTTATACCAATCATCAGCAAATTGCGTCTTTGTCTCTAAGAGTATTTGGGAGTTGTCCGACCAGAATCGCAGGGTGGTCACATCCCTGAGTTGACTGGACTGATGCAGTGGCCTCCGGGTGCACCTGGGAGCACCTCCAAGCGCCAGCAACAATCCTGGGCACGCCCATAACAAACCTGGGAACATCATGGAGCACTGACGACAAGCCTGGTATTGCCGATGACCAGCCTGGATGCGGTGATGACAAGGCTGGGAGTATCTCAAATCACCGTAGCACAGTCTGGGAAAAACAACACCTGTGTTGGAAACACTCCTGGTGCACCTAGAAATTATAGCTACTACTTATTGTTCAATGATTTTCAAAACTCATGTACTCAGTTTGTATTCTCATCTATGCATCTATGTATCTATGCATCTATATAGCTACACATCTACACACGGTATATCTGGACTGGCTGCGGGTGGTCCTTGAGAGCAATGCAAGGAGCACCTGAAGATCATGATCGAGTGAACTCAGAGATGCACATGGAGGCCACAAATGAGCAACTTTGGTGATGCACTTGGCAGGCCATAATTGAGCAAGTTTGGAGATACACTGGGAGGCCGTAATTGAGTAAACTTGGAGATGCACTCGGAGGCCATCCCAAAAGGGATTTTCGAAATTGAGTTGGAGGCCATGATCGAGTGAGATTGATGCAGAACTCGGAGGCAGTCATTTGGAGGTGTGCTGCATGCTGATGGGACCCTATTGATCAGTTAGTCAACTCGCAACCATGGGAATGGGATGAGGTGACATTACCTTTAAGCTCTCATCGCGAGATGCCTGGTGGGGGTCAGTCTTGTAAGGCGGCACACTGCAACCTGAAGGTAACTTCTGGGGTCAACTCATAATCATGAGAATCATTGGAAGACAGACAATGCTGGGTGAATACTGTACATGGTGTAAGGTGTCCTCTGTGTATGCTGTACTCAGTGTGTGCTGTACTAGGTGTATGCTGTACTTGGTGTATGCTGTACTCGGTGAATGCTGTACTCGGTGAATGCTGTACTCGGTGAATGCTGTACTCGGTGAATGCTGTACTCGGTGAATGCTGTACTCGGTGAATGCTGTACTCGGTG
>Ga0307512_10000173_pt1 | contig 86041 bp, 78 predicted proteins | sample 14_EM_MG_FD_200267 | JGI IMG/M metagenome (GOLD analysis project Ga0307512, IMG submission 200267) | Populus trichocarpa ectomycorrhiza microbial communities from riparian zone in the Pacific Northwest, United States - 14_EM | ecosystem: Host-associated > Plants > Roots > Unclassified | place...
TAATGGTTGCTGAAAACTTTATTTTGATAAGATACTATTAACACACTGCAAATACAAGAGCCTTATATGAATCTATAGATGGACCCGCTGTGCGACCCGCTGAAAACCCGCCCAATTCAGACGGGTTGGGAGTTTACCATGGAACCGTACCCGAGTGGGCAGTTCGGGTTTATTGACGACCCGGACGGCCAATTTGGCAACGGTTCGGTTTGGACCAGGACCTGGACCCGAAGTGACGGTCCGGAACCGTTGCTAACACTAGTTGCAGCATTGAAAACAAATTGAGTTGAGATTGTCCGGGAGGCTGTTGCGGGACCATGTCTCGTTTATAAGCCTATAACAGCTTCCAAAACCTTGATTATAGATGTCTGCGATCATTTACCACCAAGATCCCCCAAGATTCAAGACCAAGAATCATTGTCGCTCTGTTGACACTCATTTTCAAGATGGGACAGGGAGAGTGTTGCATTCTCTTTCGCCTATAAAGGCGGCCATTACAATGATTATAGATAACAACAACCAATTCACATTTTGATAACCTGACTTACAGGACAAAAAATCGTTGAAATTCCGTTGACGCTCAATTCGCCACAGCCGTATCCGCATTATGCAATGATTCACTTTGGCATAGACCATCAATAACTGTGTTTTGACAGTCATTCTATCCTCTTCATGTACGTTTTCATTTGTCACTACATTGTTTATTAATTGTGCATATAGATATATCCTTTAAAATATACTTTGAAGTGTCCCCTAATTGTAGATAATGATAATTCTCGAAACTCCCATTCCTCTCAATCAATTCTCATCTTCACTCCCAGATTCGCTCATAAGGCTGCTGTCATCTTCAAAATGAATGTCAGCAGAATTCCCACGCAGCAGATACTGTACTCACCAAATCCGGAATACAATCTTTATCGCTCTTGCAACTCTTGGCATATGCAGTATGATTGAGAAACGGAGTGTTGGGATGCGGAGAATGTATATACACACACCGGGATGGCATACCTTCTAATTCATAACTTTCATTTCCGTCAGTGTCACCTGGTGACGCAGCAGGCATTTTGGGAGGAGGTGGCGTTCCGGGCGGAGGTGGTCCTAGATCTGGTGGAGGTGCACAGGATCCTTTGCGCCTCTAGCATGTCTGCTGATTTATTTCTGTGACACTTTGCCATAGAAGGCAGCTATCCATGTGATTGTTTTAAACCATTGCTGGGTGTCTTTCAATATCACCTTCACTTGTTTATGCCCAGGAAACTCAACTCCTCGCTTCTTCTCCTCTCAGTCTTCTGTGCCAGGATTCTTCAATCGTTGTTGCATTTCCACTATCGCGGCGTGCAAAAACCCCCCTTCGGCCATTTTAGCCATATTCAAGGCTAGGCGCATGATGCACAGTTCTAGCTGTACCCGATCTCCTTGCCTCGCCATGGTAACCGACATGTTGAATACCTACAAGAAATTAGTCGTTTCTTCTAGAAGGGACATTCGGCTATTACCTCAACCATAAAGAACTCCGTTGCTCCTCCAAGATAGTTGAAGCCTGTTTTGTGCACTGCCGGAGACCATTATCACGAAATTCGTCCGCAAAAATCCCAGAGTCGACGACATCATGATCTTTCATTTCGTGGACTATGTGGACAAATGCATTCGTCTAACATCAAGGTTTGCCATTGTGGGCAGCGATAAATTGGTCACAAAGCTCTCTGCGTACCCCAGCTGGTCATCGTAGTGTGAGTTGACCGCCGTCTACATGGATATGGAGATGCTCATTTCCGATTGCATGCTGGTCTCGATTATTGCTACATCCGGTCTCACGTACTATTTTGAAATATGCGTCCTGGACCACATTTTTGGTGGCTGCAATTGCAGCGTCGCGGTGAACTAACAGGTGCCTGCGTTGCTGCTGTGTCTCAGCCAGGGGCGCGTTCGATGTAGCGCCCATTGTTCGGCCCAATTTGGAATCAATCACACCGGGCTGAGGTGATTGTGGAGCCATGACTTGCTGTTATGGAAATGGTGAGGAAGATAATAATGAAAAGTGGAAAGTCCTGAGGAATATATACTACACTTCAAGTCAAAATGGAATAAATTTCAGTCAACGTGCACATTCAACACAAGTTGTATCCGGCTGCATACGGCTGCAAGGTGCAGGTGATTCCAATGGTCCCGCAATTAGCGGTAAGTCGGTCCGATGCTGCTTGTTTGTTTGTTAACAGGGATTCATCCAAGTGAATGACAGCTGATATCTCATGATTGATGGATATAAAAAGGAAGTACTTCAATGGAAAGGAAGTCTGTTGATGTTGGTCTCAACACATCGCCGGGATCTTACACGATACACACGCTAACTATGAAGTGATGTAATGCGGCGGGAATTACAATTCTGAATGAAATAACGTTCAACACGCAGATTTTGCTTTGTTCCAGTTGATTCAATGTACCAACCTTGACATCACAGACACAGCTTGCCTCCATGTTGCCCATATCTTCGAACATCCAACATCTTGCCTAACAACAAGGTCTACACATGGCACAATGGTCAATGCTCCGAAAAAGAACTTTCCTCCACTTCTGGCCGGCAAATACTGCAAATCGACAGAGCAGTCCACACGACAACATCATCATGCGAATGAAGGTGACAGACAATTGGAGGCAGAAACAGTCCGAGCGTTGGGAGCATTGTGCAGCTTACGATCAAACAAGACGCTTTCGGCGGAGAACAGACATGAAACGGACTTTTTAAGCAATGAAGAGAGAGAAATGGTTCGAGGATTATGCGGAGAGAGAGACCGCTGTGGCAAGGACGCGAGTTCAAGACGCAGAGCCAACGATTATGCAAGAGCTGAAAGATATCGCTACTGCTGAAAGCGCCGGGGCGGCAACCAGAGAGCCCGACAGAACGTTTGAAGAGGTGTTGAATGCTGTCAGAGACAGTGTGAGTGATCTCGCAAGTTCCAACGATGAGCACGATGGGTAAGAGAAGGAAGATGATGAGGAAGATACAAAGCTCAGCAAGCCGACTGATGATGATGAACCCGGCTGGGTGACGGGCACAATCTGCAAAACAGTACAGCAACGCATGGAGAGTGTTCGGCAGAAGCAGATGAGGCTTGACAAATTGACACATCCGGGATGGGGGGACACAGCAAACCACTTCCGTGAGAGAGATATGAAGTATAGGACTCCCAACTTGAAGCTATCTGTGTCTATCAAGCCCTGAATAGACACGACTGCAGCAACATCACCCCCAACAACCTTTGGAGAGTATACGCAGACTCATGCTATCGTGCGCAGACAATCGCTAATGCCGGCAGTGACTTCACAACCAGGAAGCAGTCAAATGAGGCAGGGTTCAGAGAAACCACAGTTACACAAATTCGTACTGGGTCTTTCGTCTGACGGGGTACCAGATTGGATACTGATTCATGATGCGAAGCCTGTTGATCCCATAAGCGTTTACCCCTGCATGAACCATACCCAGTTTCTTACCATATAGAAAGTGGATATGGACGAAGTATGGTGATGGCTCTCACATCACCGGAGGTATAGATAGCCAAATAGTTACTGTAGATAACCTATCTCTTGTAAAAGCAAATTGTGAACCTACTTTGCTACGTGTCAGCATTTTCTTGATATCTCTGACCAAATTGTGACACATGATATTTCATCAGTGTGTGTGCAAGGGTCGTAATGGCCACGCGAAAGTTCTAGACTCCAAATCAGGATGATAGACGGCCAGCGAACTTGATATAGACTTGGTTGTTAGGGTTACATTAGAAAGCAAAACCTATAATAGGCAAGAGATTTACAAACAAAATTAATCTCCGTAACGTCATACGAGTCATAAGACCAGCGGTCAGTGCGCAGTCTGAACCCGGATGAATGGCAGCTGTCATGCTGCATGAATCCATGCAGCTAACCGCATAACTCTGCGCTCAGACCTGCCGCACATGGTCGAGAATTTGAAAATTGCTGATGGTATGTCATGGAAATCAATGAAAGCGAGCTGGAGGAAGAATGGTCCGGAAATCGGGCTCTATATGTCCAACATTAGAAGATCGGTCTGTATGCCGTGACATACTGGCTGAAGGCACCTAAACTCGATGGAGCTACATCATTAATCGGACTGATGACAGGAATGGTGGTGGCTGGGAAACTGAGAGGCCTCGATGCTTTTGGATGCGAATGATTCATCAGCAAAATGTAAATCGGTCCGGAAGCAACACGCAACCCTCCCAGACACTCCGGGCGACCTCACCAGTGCTTCCAAGTACTTCTAGATGCTCCCAGACGCCCCTGGAGCTACGCAATGTGCTCTCAGACTCTGCAAGAGCATTCTCAGGTGCTCCTGAAAGCTCCTGCAGGTATGGAGGTGCATTCAGGATGCTACGAGATTTAACTTATAGAATAGTCAAGTTATGGAGCTCCTGGGACCTCTGCGCAGATCTGCGGGAAACTTCAAGAGCAGCTGAGACCGCTGCGCAGCTCTGCGGGAAACGTCGAGAGCAGCCGAGACCGCTGCACAGCACTGCGGGAGACTTGGTGCCTTCTTCTCACAGCAGTGGTTCTTACACAACCACAAGGCATTTCGTCATATCATATTCGTCTTTGTTACAGTCACAAGATTCACTACATCATAATATGGCACGCATTATTTAAGTCTCGGTATATATATATATACGGTCAATCTGGCCGCAGATAGTAGTCGAGCATAATCGGAGGAGCACCTGGACCTGGACACACCCATTGCGAGTACTTAGAGATACACCACTTGGACGCCATTGTAGTGAAACGATGGAGCTAGAAGGCAGAGAGCCCACCATCAACACTCCGCCGCACCTCTTGCGACATCCAATGGAATTCATGAGAAAGAGCGGATCAGGTCCGAGGAGCGTATGAATCGGGTGAGAAGATATGATACTACCTGCTGTTGAGGATCCACGTAATTGCGTGGATCCATGACATCTCGGACAGAGCAAGTGAGACCAAAAGTTGGGAAAGAGTGTGTATTTTCATTGTATGATAAGATGAGATGGAAATGAGATGATGTCTAGCGACTCCAGGGTCTGCCGAATATACTCCCCGTCACTCTATCAACCTCCGTTACCCCTGTATTTCCGTACACCCACCGTTGCTCCTTAAAGATGTACTTCGAGGTTGTGATCGAGGGAGTTTGGAGATGCACTTGGAGGCCGTGCTCGTGCGAACTTGGAGGCCGTAATCAAGCGTATTTTGAGATTCACTTGGAGGCCGGGATCAAGTGAACTTAGAGATGCACTCCGAGATCGTGATCGAGCGAGTTTGAAGATACATTTGTAGGCCGTGATTGAGCGAGTTTGGAGGCCGTAATCATGGGAGTTTAGAGATACACTTGGAGGCTGTGATCGAGCGAGTTTGGAGAGGCACTTGGAGGCCGTGATCAAGCGAGATTGGAGGAGTACTAGGAAGCGGTCAATCTGGAGGCGGTAAGTCGGGAGGGAGGCACGACGGGAGCTGAGACTCTATTCATCGGTTAACTCGTAATTGTGGCAATGTAGAGAATTGAGTACAACATGGTCTGCCGAGAGATGAGACTGGCTGGGAGACAGTCGATACTGGGATGATGCAGTACGCAGTGTATGCTGTACTCGGTGTTAACTCTTGATCATGGCATGGAGAGATAGAGAGCGATGACTTAACTTCGTGTTCTTAGGTGATTGTAGAGTTGAGGATGAGAAAGAGAGAGATGAGAGGAGATGGAGGAAATCATCATGAGAAACTTTGACTTGGGAGAATTTCGTGAGCGAGTCAATTTACCTTCCCCGATACAGCAGGTACGAGTCCCGATCCGGCGTGTAATTACACCGATACAAGGTCTTCCGAACCCAATCAGGCAAGTCGTACTCCGGATTTCTCATATCCGCTTGTATCCTCCATATCGTTCTCATCATCATCCTCCATCTCTCTCTTTGTTGTCCACAACTCTACCATCATTGCAGAACACAAAGTTAAGTCATCTCTCTCTATCTCTCCATGTCATGATCATGAGTTGACAACGAGTACAGCATATACCGAGTACAAGAATACACCGAGTACAGCATACACCGAGTACAGCATCCACCGGTGATTGTTTGTCTTCCCTTCATTCTGATGATTACGAGTTGACCCCTGAATGCACCTTCAGCTTGCGGCGTCCCTCCCTACACGATCGACCGCCATCAGCCAGCTCTCCATGCGAGCTCAAAGTTCAAGTCACCTTGTCACATTCCCACGGTTGCGAGTTAACTAACTGATGAATAGAGTCTCAGCACCCGGCGCGCCATCCATCGACCGCCTCTAAGTACTCGTCCAAACTAGTACGATTACGGCCTCCAAGTACGCACGATCATGGCCTCCAAGTGCATCCCCAAACTCGCTCGGTTACGGCCTCCAAGTGTATTTCCAAACTCGCTCGATTACGGCCTCCAAGTGCATCTCCAAACTCGCTCGATTACGGCAGCCAAGTGCATCTCCAAACTCGCTCGATTACAGCCTCCAAGTTCGCACGATCATCGCCTCTATGTGCATCTCCCCACTCGCTCGTTCACGATCTCGGAGTGCATCTCTAAGTTCCCTCGATCACGGCCTCCAAGCGTATCTCCAAATACACTCGATTACCGCCTCCAAGTGCATCCCCAAACTCGCTCAATCATGGCCTCGGAGTGTATCTCTGAATTCACTCGATCGACATTTTCAGGCGCACCTCAACTTTGCTCTCAAGCACCGCGCCTGCAGCCAGTCCCGATATACTCTGTAGATGGGTAGCTATATAGATACATAGATGAGAATACAAACTGAATACATGAGTTTCAAAAATCGTTGAACAATAAGTAGTAGCAATGATTTCCAGGCGCACCTGCAACGTTCCCAAAGATGTCGTTTTTCCCAGACTGCTGTACAGTGATTCAAGGTGCTTCCAGGCTTGTCGCTGGCGCTCCCAGGTGCTCCCAGGCTAGTCGTCAGCGCTCCCTGGTGCTCCCAGGCTTCTCGTCGGCGCTCACAGGCTTGTCATTGGCGCTCCCAGACTTGTCGCCGGTGCTCCCAGACTTGTCGTCGGCGCTCCCAGGCTTGTCGGCAGCGCTCCCAGACTTGTCACCGGCGTTCCCAGGTGCTCCCAAATTTCTCTCCAGCACTCCCAGATGTTCTCGAACTTATCACAATCACTCCCATGGTACTCCCGGACCACTCATCAGAGATCCCAGTTACTCTGAAGGCCGGCCGGAATCCCCTCCTAGGGTCTGATAATCCCCTGAAATTGACGCATCTAAGTTTACACTCCACATCGTCTCAGACACTCCTGGAGTCTTCCAGTGACTAAAATACATTTTGCTCATGTTATACCTTGAAACGGTATGTTGGCTGTCACAAATGAAGATATGAATTTTGACCAACATGATTGCGCACCCAATGACACTTAGTATGTCTCTAAGGTGGGCATCAATGTAGCGTCAGTGATTGTAGGGTGATCATTTCGGCAATCAAAGGGTTGCATAGTCAGATCGATCCAATGACGAGTGATTGACCGGCTTCAGACGTAGAAAGGCATCTGACATGCTCGTTGCGCCATCCTTCAAATGAGCGTCAAAGGTGTGTCACCGATTTCTGGTCTTGCATCTTCGATACTCACTGTGCTGCGCTACAGTATTAAGCCATAATCACAGTGTTGGCTACCTGTATTGGCACAAAGGCCCGCGACAATATCGCTACCACCTCTTATAAATGAAAGTAAACAAAGTGTCAATGATCTTTGGTCTTGCATCTTGGATAGGTCAAGGGCTGTACAAAGGCATACTTCCATAATCATAATATTGGCCGCCATTAGAGGCAAAAATGCTAGCGACAACATCGCTACTACCTCGTGAAAATGAGCGTCAACGGAGCCTCAATGTTTCTGGTCATGCATTTTGGATGATTCATGGGCTTTGCAACGGCATACTGCCATAATGATAATATTGGCCGCCTTCATAAACAAAAATCCCAGCACTGATATCGCTACTACCTCCAAACAATGAGTGTCAATGGAACGTCAATGATTATCGGTCATGCATCCTGGATAATTCAAGGGCAGTGCAACAGCGCACACCCATAATTAGAATATTGCCCGCCTTTATAGGTAAAAATGCTAGTGAAGATGTCGCCATTACCTCCTAACAATGAGCATCAACGGAGCGTGCACAATTTATGGGCTTGCATCTTGGATAATCCAACAGAAATGCAACGGCATTGACTCATAATCGTACCATCGGCTGCCATTAGAGGCGAAAATGCTAGTGATGATATTGCAACTGCCGTCTCTTTGTATGTCCTTGTATTCAACTTCACAAATATGCATGCGATGTCTCACAGGTCTGAAATTGTTCTTCCTTGCAGCTCTATACTCAATATTTAAGAACCAGTGTTCTACCTGACTATAACGCATCTTTTGAGAGTTATTCAGGTCGAATTACCCAGAGTTCGATCTCCTACCGCGATGTCAGATATAAAATCTATAAATACCTCGTTGCTAGAGTTATGATATCTTCAAAAATGAATGTGGCTGTATTCGTGATTTGAACGACCTTTCTTTACATATCATCTTCGATGCATGGTGGGCTTCAATCAATGTTGGCTTGAAGCGGGCTACTGCTTGGAATGATTGTAGACAAGGGCTTTTGTTGTGATTCAATTTACACTGCGGAATTCAGGGCACCGGCAGCTCTGGCATCCTATGTAACGTTTGTCATCAAGTTCTTCGCCATCCATCAGAACATGGGACCAGCTCAATGGTGAAAGACTTGCAGGCAAAAGCACACATCGCAAAGTTAAACGACTTAACAGTGTCAGAACTAACCAAATTGACTAGTTCAATGGTCAATGAAACAGCTTTGGCCAGACTCAGGAGGCAAGGAAGTTGAGGTATTCCAATTGTAGGTTTGCAAACGAAATTCAAATTTAATATTTCAGTTTTATGTATACTTACTGAATTGACAGACAAAACACTCTGAACTGGCAGCAAAGGACTTTCAAACTGCCAAATTTCACCAAAACACCTGGGAACGCTACCTCATGTTAGGATATGTTTCGGCTCACACTCCATGCAACACGATATCAAACCTTGACCTATGACGTTCATATAATGCATCATGAAGCAAGTTGGAGTTACTGTCAGCCAGCACCCTGAGCAATAATCGCCGGAAGGAATACACAGTGACAGTGGATGCAATTGAGAAGCAATTGTGGTCAAGGAACAAGGTTAGTTTAGCTTTCGACGCATGGACATCAACGAACAAAATCCCCATAATGTCGGTCATTCCCCAATATATGCATGGAACATGTGCATTGCGAGAAATACCACCAGCATTCGATGAGGTTGGTAGCCCACAGTTTACCTATTTCGAAATCTCATTAAGGATTACAGGACAAGGGTCAACATATGGGAGCACAGATAGCCGGACATTTGAAGGAAGTTCTTGATCATTGTAAGCTGACCGACGACCATTTACTTGGAATTTCAACCGATGACAGTTCCCCAAATTACTCGATGTCTCGTAAGTTACCAACCATCTCTGAGGCATCCGGAATCGAGTGGCCCGCATTGACAAACCACATACCACTCATGGCGCACATCATTCAGCTCGCTTTTGGTGCATTCAATTGCAGTCTGAATGTAACAGGCCGCACCAAGTCTTGGGAAGCCCATCAGCGTGATCAGCATTATGGAGAAAATGAACGCACAGAGATCGGTACGAGTCAAAGATTTCGAAAAGAGGGCTATGGTGGAATCAACAAGGTGTCAGCCATGAAACCAAGTTTAGCAAAGATAATTGAGAAAGTACATATTTCATGATATTATGAAAGCCCTGAAACTGCCCTTCAGATAGCAGAGAATGCTTGCTGTATTGATTACACTGACACCTGGTCATCCAAACTAGTTCATTGACTGTCACAAAGGCAAAGTCCGCATCCCAGGACTACCCATTATGGATGTGAAGACACATTGGAACTTGACACTGGAGTTGCTTGAGCACCCCTACCAATTACATGAATTCATGTGGGAGGGGCTCAAGAACCCAAAATACAGCGATTACCAGCCACTCTTCACCACACAGGATGAGTGGACCTTGGTCATGTATGTCATGGGAGTTTTACGGCCATTCCGGTACTGGACCCTGTGGATGTCGAAACGGCATACCGTTACTCTGCATCATGTCACCATTGTCTACAATGACATGTTCAATCACATGGATGGGGTGATCCGATCCTTGGCCGAGAAGAAGATACAATGGAAGGCAGTCTTATACCTTGCCGTGAAGTTTGCGTGGCAGAAGCAGTCCAAATATTATACTGAAGTGACTTCAACAATTGGTATGCTTCTCATTTTGGCACATACCCTTGATCCTTTCTGTAAGTTGCGATCATTTTGGAAGTCGAACAAGGGAATGGATATTAATCTTGAAGAAGAGACATCTTATACTACCCGATACCATGAGGCCATTCTGAAGTACGTGAAGAATGAAAACTGCACTAATCGTAGAGGTTTGCCAGTCACAAAACCAGATAGGATTCCGAAAAATATTCTCGTCTCCTCCGCAATGGCTTCCAGATTTGGTCGATCTTATTATGATCCATGTGATTTGTCCAGCGATGGTGAAGAATACTCAATGCCTAACAATGTGGCCGAAACGACACTCGGACCAAGCCAATATGCAGCACGCTTAGTGACAGCCGCAAGACGCTATTTGGATTCACCTCTGGAATTACCACAAAACTGGGGGCAAATGAATCCGAATCTTAATGATTACCACTGCGACCGAATGGAGATTAATTGCACATTTTGTTCACCGGATATGACCGGCTGGTGGCGGCAGCAGGAAGCAATGCACTCAAAGTACACTGATCTCTCCAGTTCAGCAAGCGATCTATTCTCTATCATAGCTCCTGGTGTCGGTGTGGAGGGCCGTTTTTCACCTGGGCGAGATGTGCTCAGTTGGAGGCAGTCAGGAACCACAGGCGAGACCCTCGGTGAAACGGTTGTCATAAGGCAGTTCGCTCGAGCTAATGATGGATTACAGGCTGGCGCCGACCCAGTATTGGATAATACCAGTACTGATAACGATGTGGGGAAGAAGAGGGAGGAGGAGCAAAGGAAGCTGCACCGAATGGCCAAGGTCCATGACTTTTTACAGATGTGGCAGGGATGCCAAAACCTAAGAGCTACACAGAAAGATATCTCACACTCAGAATAAACAAATGCAAGCCGTAGGATACATTTCAAATACTGAAGAGATCGTCAAAGTTTCGTGGTCACACTTTCAACTCATGGTTCGGCTGCATTTAAATTGTCGGAAAAATCACCTGTTCCATCAGCTGTGTCTGCAAAGAAACTCCCTGGAGGATGAACTGCAGTATTGAATGTCTGCCAATTCAAACAAATCAACTGCCGTTTTGCGGGAAGTGACGAGGATTGTTCACCCGAAAGCATTTCAGACACCGAAAATTGGCTTGACTGGACTGGGGACAAGGATAATCCAAACGACAGCAAAGACGACTGGGAGGCAGACAATGAATCAGATATGGAACTGGACAACGGCAGTGAGGTTTCATGAACCCCTGAGCAGTGGAATGTGAGTGCTGGACCAAATGTTCTGGGATTGATTCGGCCTATACAACAGTCGAAGAAGAAGGCTGAACAGACGTTGATGACGGTCAATATAATGGTAACAACGAGGAATAAGGGGAACAAGAAAAAGTAGGACAGAATGAGTCAATATATTATCACCAAGTTGATTATGTAGTTTGACTGAGAATGTCATTTAGAGCACTATTATAGCAGAATATTGAGCAGTCGCGTGAGAAAATTGTTCAATAAATAGAGGTATAGCACGCAATATGCATTATTTGGCAAGGTGTATAAATTTTGACTGGATGAGAGCGACCAGTGCTAGAATATATCTTGGCTTGGCTTTGCTATACAGCCATGTCCTGACCAGGCTGAAAAGCAACCACTAAGTTCAAATAATCATGAATACAATCATTATTGGCAGCAGATCTTGACAAAACAGTATATCAAAATGAGCATCAACAGAGCTTCAACGATGGTTGGAATTTTTAGTTGGGTAATTGGATGGTGACGTGGTCGCGGCTATCCTTATCCAACATACTCGCAGCCATTCCTGGCAAAAGAGTAAACTGTACTGTCACTGCCCCAAGCTGGAAATGAGCGTCAACAGAGCGTCAACGGTTGTTGGCTGTGCATTTTGGGTAATCTCAGTGGCGAATGGTTGCAGCCATTCATAAACGAGGTATTGGCTTCCTTCCAAGCCAAAAATAATATTGTCATGCTCGCTGCCCCATCCTGAAAATGAGCGTCAATGGAGCATCAACGATTTTGAGTGTTGCAAGTAGGGTAATTGAATGGTGACGTGGTCGGTGCGAGCCATAACCAACATACTGGCTACATTGCTAGGCGACGGAGTCAACCACACAGTCACTGCCCTATTCTGAAAATCAGCTTCAACGCAGCGTCAACAATTTTTGGCTCTGCATCTTGGGTAACCTCAGTGGCGAATGGTTGCAGCCATTCATAAACGAGGTATAGGCTGTCTTCCAAGTCAAAAATGATAGCATTATGCTCCCTGCGCCATCATGAAAATGTGCATCAATGGTGCATCAACAATTTTTAGTGTTGTAAGTAGAGTAATTGACAAGTGACTTGGTCACTGCTATCAGTAGCCAATGTACTGGCTGCCTTCCTTGGCAAAACAATGAATGACATGGTCACCGCCTCATTCTGAAAATGCACGTCAATGCAGCGGCAACGGTATATTGTCTTGCATCCTGGGTAATCTAACTGCTGATTGGTTTGTAAGCATGCATAAATGAGATATTGACCGCCATCAGGGGCAAAACAATTGCAGCATGCTTCCTGCCCCATCCTGAACATGAGCATCAATGGAGTGTCAATGATTACTGGTCTTGCATCTTGGCTAATCTAAGTGTCGCAATATAGTAATAATTCATAGATGATGTCATGGCTGCCTTTTCATTTGAAACAGTGCATGACACATACGTTACCCCAACATGAAACTGAGCGTCAATGGAGCATCAACAATATTTGGTCTTGCATATTGGGTAATCAAGGCTGTACGAGGATGAATCAGCTCATAACAGAACTGTCGACTGGTTGTGTAGCCAAATATACAATGTATAACAGGAAAAACACGGATTCCAAAAAATCATTGTCGCAGAGTGCAAGACATGTACAAAGACATTATTGGCTGTCGAATACCTAATTTTGATTATATACAATTATCGAACTGCAAAAACAGGAACATTATATACATCTACAGATGGACCCACTGGGTGACCAGCTGACAACACGCCCAATTCAGAAGGGTTGAGAGATTTCCATCGTACCGCGCCTGAATTTACAGTTCAGGTTTATTAACAACCCAGCCCGCCAATCTGTCAAAGGTTCGGGTCTGACCCCGAACCGGACACGAAGTGACAGTCCGGAACCATTGCTATCCCTACTCTCACCGGTCTTGGAAACCTGCCTACCCCTAGCCCAAATCCAGAAGCCCGCGTGATAATTACAAATTCACTGTGAACGCGAGCTACAGAGAGGAATCAGAGACAGAGCCAGTGGCAATTGCAACAGCATGTGGTGTCCAGACCTCGATCAATGGTCTTCGGCACTCGCATCATCCATCGATTTCGTCACTCAGACATGACGCATCTTGAATTTGCAACAGGCAGACTCCTTGAGCTCTACATGTGGAACGGACAGCCATTGATCAGTGCAAGCGACTTGGCGACAGGAAGTTATGCAACGTGACGCATTGGGAAAGCATTAACTGAAGCCCAACATTGGCAGATGATACTGACATACAGGAAAACCGATATGCAGCAAAACAACATTTGTTCCATAGCATTTGAGGCACGTACAAACTAGATCGTCAAAGAGGTATGCTGAAGCAATGGCCCATGTTGGAAATTACACGCTCAAACCAGTACTAGGTTTGAGCACAAGTTGATGAGGTTAAATCCCAGGATATTCAATCAGCAAGGGACAACATAGCACAGCTTTATGATCTCCACTGCCTTGAATCTGACAGAGAGCGTTTGGAATTCATTGATTCCCCTCTGGCAAAGACTAAGTATTGTTTTCCTGTAGCAGAGCATGTGGAATGTGGTGTACGCTGTCCAAATCCAATGCAGAGAGAGTAAAATGCTGCTAACGAATGGCCACAGTCCACTTTACTTCTTAGTGAAAATATTCCCACGGTTAATCTATATCAAAGTTCATCATCGGGCGAATAACTGTGGCAAGTATGCTGATGGATTTCATAATTTGATGATTAACGACAACGACGGTCATATACCCTCGCCACTGATCATGTTTACCTGCACCATGTTGCGCCATGCTCTCCTGGAGTGGCAAAAGAACCAAGGTGTTCATCCAAAAGCTTCCAAGTTAAAGTTGAACATGGACAGACCTGATCGCTCCAGCGAATTCAACTAAGAGAATGATGGTAGAATGAATGAATTCTGCTGCGCTGCAACAGGTTGCAAGTTGTTAACCTTGCCTGGCGTTGCAGACACGTATACATTCTTGATGAATACCTGGAACACACTCCCAGAGAGCTACTAACATAGGGTGTATAAAAACACTCTTGCGACAGTCAACCATCAGATCCAACAGGCGGAGAACCCGATGCCTGCCGTGGTCATCAGCACGGGTGCAGTGCGTGCTGACAATTCTCTCCCTCTTGACTATTTGACCTCCGAAGGGGCGCTTGAGGACCCTGAGATCAGAAGCACTTACCCAAACATCCCGGTAGACAACAATTGCACGTATGACGAACTGCATGTCAGCATGCCAGGGGGCAGCGGCGATTACTAACATGAAGGTGATGAAGGTAAGGTCATCCCGACCTCCGGCCGGCGATGACAGGCCGCGAATGAACTCGAGAGCTGGGTCCTGGGAACCAGTGATGTCGACAGGAATGAGGTCGAGGCTGGCGATGATGTGGAAGCAGATGTGGAGGAACAAACATTGCAAGCCGATGATGGATCAACGCAGAATGTGGAGAACTGAGGGCATAATAGGTTGGACCTAGGAACCAGCGATGTCGACGGAGATGATGGCGAGGATGGCAACTATCCGGATGCGGATGAGGAGGAAGAAGCATCGCAAGCCGATGATGCATCAACACAGAATGTGGAGGATTCAGGGCATAGTACTGGAGAGGGTTAAGATGCGACAGTATATGATTCAGACCTGTAAAATACGATAATAGCAATGCAAATTCAACGGCAAGCAATGTATCCGAAGCAAAGACTGTATTGTATTAATTGACAACATCTCAAAGCTAAACATATATGGTGAGAGTGCGGCATCCGATATATAGCATTCGTGGAGAGGTACAATGTGGCACTCGGCCGGAGCAAGGTATTAACATCCCCAGGCTTTGTGTAAATGGTTGCAGCATACCTGCAGACCCTGCGAAGAGTGTAACACACGTGTCATTCTGATGGCGTGTATGCGTCAGTACATTCCGGGTGCATAGTGAAGGAGGTAATTATGCAACACGACCCGTCGCCTGCACGACGGGATAGGTGTAATTCTCTAACAGAGAGTTCGAGGTTCCATCAGAGCCGTCAGAGCCGTCCGGAACACCCAGGTGTTTCTGATGGAAACTACAGTCGTTCCTGATGTATGTTACTGCCCGGCCGTGAGGAACCACGCAATTGCGTGGATCCACGAAATCTCGGAAAGAGCAAGTGAGATCAAATCATCAGGAAGACAGAGTATGTAATTCGTTGTGTAAAGAATAGTACAAGATCAGATGGGATGTAATCTACCCTGGGGTCTCCCAAATATAGACTACCCGTCACTCCGTCCATCTCTGTTACCCCTGTATCTCCTTCCAACCCTGTCGCCCAGTCTATCTCTGTCATGCCTGTATCTCTGTACACCTGCCATAGTTTGGTCATCTGCCAAGTTGAGTAGTGGTGGTCGTGAGAAACCAATTTTCCCACCACACCAGGACGTATGGCGTTGCGCTAAAGATCCTGAATGTTCAAGTAGTAGGTTCAATTGTTTAATGAACATCAGAAACCTCTCCATGGAAAGTGGAAGTTAATTATTTCAATGCGTATTTTGCTTCTTCTGGGTCACGCAATCACAATTGTAATTTCCGAACCCAAGAACACTTGTATACGAGTCCTAATTAAAATCAATTCTACCCCTGACTCTACAATCTAGGGTCCCACACAAACACCTGCTCGGCTCCAATCTGGGAGGGGCAGCACTGGAGGGCGCGGAGCATGAGCAGGAGTAGGGGTACTGCAGCAAACCGAGGGTCAGAAATGCACATACCCCAGTATCGTTGCTCAGCCCGAACGCACTCCATGAGCCCAATCTATCACACCTACTGGCGAGACAATCTGAGTTGATCTGAGAAAGATTGAATGGGGTCAACCTGGCAGGAAGAGGAAGAAGAGATGGAGGAGGAGTAGAGCAGGGAATCGAATGCCAATGACGGACATACAGAGGTGTCCTTGCCTTGTCGTAATGATCACGACGGGACAAATTAAGTGAGCCCGCCAGCAAGTCCATCAGAGCTGATCTGAAATGGTTCAAACTGGGTCAGACCTGGATGAGGAGGAAGAAGAGGAGCTAAAGGAGGAGGAGGCGGAGGAGGAACAGTGAATTGAAAGTGAATGATGGACGTACCCCACTCTCCTTGCAATGGCTTAATGTACTCGACATTCTGAATCAATTGCGCCTGCCCATGAGTCAATCAGAGTTGATCTGGAAAAGTTCGAAAGGGGTCTGCCCTGGAGAGTGGAGCAGCAGTAGTGCAGCGAATCGAGTGCTAATAATCTATGTATCCCAGCGTCCTTGCACCATCCTGATGTACTCAACTACACGAATCGATTAAGCTTACCAGTGAGTCATTCGGAGTGGATCTGCACATGTTCAAACAGGGTTAGCCCTGGTGGTGGACTATAGCAGCACATCGAGTGCCAATAATGGATATACTCCATTACCCTCGCACCGTCTTGATGTACTGGATGAAGCGAATCTATTGAACCTGCCTGTGAATCAATCACTGTTGATTTGCACATTTTCGAACTTGAAGACTGTCAGCAGTAGAAAACAATGTTGCGATAAGGCTGTGTGTAGCGAATTAGTAAATTGGGATGGCCAGTGTGATGGCGATGATTCAAATGAAGGATGGAACAAGTAGAACCAGGCTCCAGGGATCGAAATGGTTGTCAGGGTGATGGGGATGGTGATGGTGATGGTGATGGTAATCAGGCTGCAAATACAGTTCAAGCAAATGAAATAAGGTTGCAGAGATTTAAGGTTACGAAGAATAATCTCTATGTGCAAAATCAGCAACATGCAATCAGCAGAGAGATTTCACATATCAGGTGTTGCAATTGGTCATCGCAATGATCCAACAAAGCTTTCAGAAACATGACTCAAGAAAATGCGGTCACAGCGTATTTCAGAATTGTGGGAATTGTTGCTGATGTCGGTGGGCGGGGTCCGGTTTTGGAAACCAATTTTTTTTCTTGTTGATGGGTGGCTGGGCTGCTAGCCGCAGTGTATACCGAATGAGAAGCGATGCATGGAACACATTCTGATTTCGCATTGTACTCTGCAAGTGCACTTTGTAGGCATTCTTGTCAATATTCTTGATGACCAGAGAATGTTTAGTGCACACATAATTGAACTGCTTTGAATGGCTGGATAGTTGCAAGTTTATGGTCGAATGTCATACATTGTCTGCAATGTCAAAAGTCATCTAAGTCCTGCCGGCATGCTTTGAATGCCACACTAATGCTTTAAGCATGTTCTCCTGGAGTATTTGGTGAGTCTCTTCTATAGCTGTCATTTTCAACTCTGCCTGAACCTGTGATCTGAAACAGGCAGCCTTGGGCTAGTTGAATTGTATTATAGGTTGGTAGTTGTTGTTCTCAAACAACTGTGTCAACAGCTGGAAATGGTGAACAGAGTTATTGTATACCCATTCTGCCAGTGCATTGGCAAAAGTGCAAATTGACTATTGGCTGCACTGCGCGCACAGACGCACATGCGCAGCTCTAAGCAAGCTTCCCATGGACCCTTGCGCAATGCGCAGCCTATAGTCATCTATAATCGATTCATACAGATGTGCACGTGGGCCTATGGAACGATATATGGCTGCCGGCCAGAGATGGACCTATATGTTATACCGGTACTGTACACTCTATCGCTGCTAGTCTGCATGAAAGCCTGCTGGTGATTGAAAGCCTGCTCTAGAGCCTGCTTGAGAGCCTGCTTGAGAGCCCGCTTGAGAGAGCCATGCTTCGGGAGGAGTAGAGTTCTCCTCCACTGGAAGCCTTTGGCCGATGGCAAACTCTGAGTTTGTGGAACTTTGGTTCATAGACACCTCTGAGTCCGTGGAAGCTTTGGCTAATGGAAGACTCTAAGTCTGGAAGCGTTGGCTAATGGAAGGCTCTAAGTCTGTGGAAGCTTTGGCTAATAGAAGACTCTAAGTCTGCAGAAGCATTGTTGCTAACGTTGACATAGCCAACCTGCTGGTCTAAGTGTTTCTGGTACTATGATAACCATCACCGACATCGTCACCATTACCATCATCACCATCGCCATCGTCACCATCGGCCCCAGCCCAAATGCGCACACATTCGCCCACAATCCGTCGGAAGCAAGCAGCAGATTCCGCTGGATAATCTGAGTCGGAGATCTGCTCTCTCCAAGATCCAATTGTCTACCTTTCCTGCAGAATCTAAAGCTGCAATTATCAACAACATGACCGTGAGGCATCGTGAGATCTCGTCGTGGTGGTCGCGGTAATGATAAGATTCAGACTATGATATCGACCGACCTCATGATTTCGGCCACCATGTGCCACCCGCCACCCGCCACCCGGTGCGTGACGCTTGCAACTCAGCAAGTCTCCGGATCGAGCACCCAGCAGCATACATGGGAGCATATAGTCAAGTGAGATTGGGAGTGTCTTACCTCTTGAGAGTGTACTTGGGAGCGTAGAGCCAAGTAGGCTGGGAGTGTGTCATCGAGTGCAATTGGGAGTGTCCTTGAGAGCATGCTCGGGAGTGTATAGTCAAGCAGGCTGGGAGTGTGCCATCGAGTGCAATTGGGAGCGTCCTTGCGAGGATGTTCGGGAGGGTACTTGAGAATGTACTCGGAGGTGTACTTGGGAGCATCTTGGGAGCTTACTTGGGAGCGTATAGTCAAGCTGGCTGGGAGTGTCATCGAGTGCATTTGGGACTGTACTTGAGAACGTACTTGGGGGTGTACTTGGGTGCGTACTTGGAGTGTACTCGAGAGCCTCTTGAGAGCTTTCTTGGGAGCATACATCAAGCAGGCTGGGTGTGTAATCAGGAGTGTACTTTAGAGCTTACTTGGGATCATGCAATGAAGTGCATTTGACAGTTTTATTGAATGCAGCATGATGTATAGTATCAAGCACCCATAATCACAGGCGTATCATAGTAATCTAGTCAACTCGCAGGTCCATAGGGCATCATAGTGCCACGCGTCAAATATGCGATGGATTACCGGCCCAAAAACAGCTTCTCTATGAGTTACGCGTCGCGTAAGGTGATTTTTCCCGGTGTGGTAATTCATGGACCCAGTTATCCAGCTCATTGGTGCACCAGACTCGAAGTTACTGCGCTATTGTTTGCATTGGCCACGCAGTCTGACGATCTAACAGTGTGTGGAAGGCGGTCCAGTGTTGGTAATTGACAATTGGCACGGAGCAAACTTTGTCCCACAAGCTGCTGGTGAACACTTTGATTCAATTGGTGGTAACGGTGGATGCTTCACCATATTTGCAGATTATGTGTTTCAGAATCATGTGTGTTAACGGTGGGGAGCTAACATCCTTCTCGTGCTGGGGGTAGATTACCATTTCATTCAAATAGTGGATGATTGCTAAGAATCAGGTTTATCCTGATACAATTAACTCTGCCATTTTGGTATCATAAAACATGGTTAGTTGCTTCCAAGGGTAATACAGTCGTGACAGTGGCATTTTGAGTCTATAGCATGCATGATGCTGTGCCTGATTTCATGGGATAACTTGCGGCCATCAAGGTACTTCCATATCTTGCACTCCATTGTACACGAAACTGAATTCTGGGATATGTGAACAAACTTCTCCAGAGCTCTGAAGTGACCAGATTTTGAATTATTGTAGGTTGGGCTCCTTACTCTACTACAGAGTGCCACATGTTAGTTTATCCTCTTCACATTGATCAGACCTCAGCTGGCTGATGTCCATTAGATTTCAACTGTGATTGGTAGCTGGACGAATATTGGTAGTATTGTTGTGGCTCACTTGTCATTTGCCTGGCCTGCATGTATGTTCAGTAGGAGGCCACCACATGTTTTGGTGATGATAGTTATTGCCCAGGTAACCAGAAGCTGTGCCATCAGAGTCTAATAGCTAATTACATTGTCTTGTCTTCATGGTGAATTGGTGGTGTTTATGACGCTCTTCATTTACACAATAATGAAGTTTTACAAAGGGAGAGTCTCTGTGCATGTACACTATCTCCTGGAGAGGACTTTTGACATTGTGACATACACAACATTTTTATGGTGGTATCTTTTCAGGATTGGATGATTCACCCGCGTCATACACAGTTGCCATTGATTTTATATTCACCACAAGGGCTGAGTGTATGAAATTGTACATGCTGTGGATCTGTTTGACAGGGCAGTTTTATCCACAGCAGAAGATGAATGGACTGAGAATTCTGCAACAGTGATACTCCATGCGAATGAAGGAGCTGGCAAAGCCTCTTGCATTACCCTGCAGGATAATTGGCTTTGGCAGTTCAAAATGCTGCAAAATGTGAGCATCAGTGACGGAAATTTTCAACTTCCGATATGTGTATTGATCATCAATATTACATACCCATTTCCCCAGTATATGCATCCTAGTGGTTTCTGTGTTCTTTGGCTGCTCGGCTTTTGGTGTAACCCATGAAAATATCAGAGTTAACTGCTGATAGATGTTTATTGTTCTAGACACTAGCATTACCTCCAAAACCAATACTGAAGTCAGCTAGTCTTTGATTATTTATAATTAAACCAATTGCATCCCAATTCCATCAGAGCTAACAACTAAGTCACAAAACACAATCTGGGATAACCCACAGAGTATCTTTTGCTTCACCGTAAAGGCTTACCTCTCTGGGTCCCTCCGGATCCTTTTGTATCTGCTCTTCTGGATCCTCCTCATTGGTCAAGAAGATCAGGATAATATGAAGGTAAAACAAAGCAAAGTTACAAATATACGGCCGGAAGCATTGATCAGACTAAGCATGGATGGTAGCCGAAATGCCTGTCAACCTCAAAGGGATAACTCATTATTTGATCGAGCCATATCATGTGCAACATATCATCATGATCTCCATTCATTCGAGGATTGAAATGACTTGATAGACATTGTGGATATCTAGCATCATAATAATGTGTGCTCTGTGCTTCCTGCTGGCAAATCCAAGATTGGTGGATGAGTATAGCAGTACTGCAAGGTGGCTTGATTGAGTGCTTGGTAGTCCACACACAGCTACAGGCTGCTGTTGTTCTTCTTTGAAACAAGAAGGGTGCTGCAATGGTCCATGATAATCTCTATATGAATCAGTACAGATGATATCTTTTGATGTGGACCCTGAGAGTTTTTAAGCTGACATCCAAAATGTTGTGATGTGGTCTATTTAGTAAATTGAAGCCTCATGCGAAATCAAATATATGGTCAATTGGCCAGTGAAGTTCCAGAGTCTCTGTTATACTATTGCGGAAGATGTCTACATAGTTCTTGCATTTCACAGAATTACAACCTCTATGATTGATAAATTCAGTACCTGTCTCGGCATCTGTTCATCAGCCTCAATCTTCTACTTGCATTATGGGATGATACTAGGGTCAGAAAACCTGGGAATTGCGGATCAAGTGGTCTGCCCATGAACAAGTCAAATCCCATTGGTCAAGCAACTACTGATATATACCCAGCAAACTGGTGGCAGTTATATAAAGATCTTAGAATGCTCTTCTGCTGGAACTACCACAACTGCTAACTACTCCCTTGTCCAACACTTTGAATAATTGACTCAATCCCACCTGGAGCTTCCAATGCACTTACCTCCTGAGCAAGTCCCAGCAATCCACTGCATTCCCGCAGGCTGCGGGTGATGGTCTCAATGGTTTCGTCACAACCATTCAGATTATTGAATATGGTAGTGTTAGTTTTTTCAGTGTCTGGAATATGACTGTTCTCCCCTCTCTACCTTGTTCTTCCATGTAGAGCCACAGCAATCTCTGACCTTCAGTTAACTGCTGGTGTACTTCTGCAAAACTCGATCAGCCATACAGTACAACCTTCCTCATTCAGACCCACATACCACTTTGCTACTGAACCAGATGTTTAGCTGATTGGGAGTACAAATATCACTATGCCAGGGACTATGATGTAGGTTGCCTATTGTGAAGTGAGCACTATAAGTCATTGGTCGACCTGATGTTGATGTGACATTTCTCATTACACGATTCAATAGACACACCTTTGCATATGCCCAGACACACTAGACTACTCAGGTACCCGCCACCGTTCAACAGGTTTTTAGCACTTGGGTGTGAAACGGTAACAACTATCATCACTTCCACTTCGTTTTTCAAGCAGAGGACAACATTGTGATGGAAAGGTGTCTCCACAATTGACAGGATTATCCCGCATCCCGCTGTGCTTGTGATGGCAGCTACTGGACGCCACCCATCGAGTCTGAGAGACTATGATAAGAAATGATTGCAATACGAGATCCGAACTGTGCAAGATGAGTTTGACCACCATCACCATCAGCACGATGAATTACACAAACTATGCACAATGGGCGACTGAGATGGCTCTACTTCTCTAGTAGATGCAAGAGTGTGGTATCATGAAATGATACTATGACCAGCCGGAAGAGCCAGCTGCGAATGTGACCACCACATGGACGGCAACTTTCAAGAACTGGATGAATCCCCATTGCGATTCAGATCGACTGTCCTGCCAGCCATGGAGCCTAGGATCCAAGCGGAATACAAAGTGGTCGATGATGCGAACACACTTTGGGAAAAGCTTACTTCAGCCTACAAGTCAATGTTGAAGCTCAACATCTTCAAGATTAGGGAAGACCATTGGAGCATCCAGGTACAAGACAGGGGAGATGTCACCAACTACTCATCACAGATTGATCAGAAAATCGCCGATTAAATTCTCTGTGCAAGACCGACAGCAACATTCACAGCTGGCACTGATACTGCTGACACCGCCACTGACATTAATGGAAAGTCAAATCCCGAGTTCAGTGAGTAGGAGCACATCATCTACCTGCTTCGCAACATCCCAAAGAGCAATGAGTGGAAAGTGTTTCTGGGGCTGAGGTTGGTCAAAAATGCGATGATGACTGCCATCTCCAATGAAATCGTCACAAAGCTCCTCAAGTCAGAAGCTGCAATGAAGGGAGAGACTGGGCTGATTCCGGAACTTCTGGTCTTTGCAAATAAGCATGGCCAAGGTGGCAAACGTGGTGATAATGGCAAAGGTGGGAATTGTCCAAAGAGGGATAAGGGAGGTAACGAGAATGATAGGAAAAAAAAAGGATCAGTGGAAGTGTTTTCATGGCCAACACGGAGGGCATATCACTGAGAACTTCCTGAGTAAACAATGTGGCGATCCTCCAAAGGCTGCTCATACTGCAGCAGAAGCATCAACCGAAACATTGGTTACTTTGACACTCACCACTTCCATCGAAAACTATTGGATGGCGGCTAGCTCACATACATTATGCTGTGATCGGTTCATTCATTGCAGATGCATGACATACACCTCTGGCCATTGATCAATGATCATGGGCTACACCAGATATCATCTGGATACGATAGAGGTGAAGGGATACAATTGGGTCATATCATTTGCATCCGGATACGCAAGTGTTATGTTGATTTGTCAACCACCAGACGAACAAACAGAAACGATCTTGCTTCAAGACGTGGTGCATTTGCTGGGCTCGTTCAACCACATCTCACAGTCTCAGATCATTGGCAAAGATGTCAAAGTCGAACCGGTGAATCACTATATTCTCAACCTCTACAATTGCCATGGCAAGGTGATTGGCGCTGCACCTCAGGTCGATGGGCTATACATCCTGGATGAAGTTCTGGATCGAGTTCTGGAATTGACCAAATACACCACTATCACCAATGACACCTGCCTGCTGGCCCTTACGACAACTGGGCATAAATCTCGGCACAATGCAGAGAAGCAGCTGTTATGGTATCGATGCTTGACTCATGTCGGTTTGGAGGCTTTGGTGATCTTGCTGACAATTACCGATGATTGGAGAATGACCAACACGTGCGATTGTGGGAGCGGCCTCAAGTGCAAGTTAGTTCAAAAGCCCTTCACTCACATGACTTCCCATCCCACTGAGCCTCTGCCGCTTGAACACACGGATACATGCAGTAAACAGAATCCAGCCACCCGAGGGCGCGGATATGTGCTGCTCTTCATCAACGATGGAACGAGGCATACAGATCACTATATCCTAAAGTACAAGTCAGAGGGCCTGCAGAAATTCAAAGAACGGTAGGTTCTGAGACAAAAGGAGTCAGAGAAGCAAGTAAAGCAATTGCGTACAGATGGAGGCGGTGAGTATACCTCCAAGATGTTTACAGAATACCTAAAATCAGAGTGCATAATAAAGAAAATGACTATGCCCTATGCACCTCATTTTAATAGAGTTGTTGTATGCACAAACTTCACAATCATGGAGCATGTACAATACATATTTGATCATGCCAGACTTTTAAAGAAATATAGGGCATTTGCAGTCTCAGTGGTGGGCTATATCAAGAACCGCACTACAACACGCTGGGCAGTTCGTAACAGCCCGTGCATGGCCTGGCATGGGGAGTGTCAGCAATGGTTCCGGACCGTCACTTTGGGTCCGGGTCTGGGTCAAACCCGAACCTTTGCCCAATTGGCAGTCTGTGTTGTCAATGCACCCTGACCGTCAATTCGTTTACAGTTCGATGCAAATCTCTCAATCTGTTGGAATTGCGCTGGTTGTCAGCGGTTCCATCTGTAGATTCATAAACTGCACTTGCTTTAACAGTTTGATAATAGTATCTTACCAGAATCATGTACTCAGCGGTCAATAATTCCCTTTTGCATGATTTGCGTATTGTAATATCGATTATTTTGGAATCCGTGTTGTGTCGGTTATATATTGTATTTTTGCCTATAAAAGTGGTCAATAGTTCCGATATGAGCTCATATATGCGGGCAATGCCCTGCCTACCCAGTACACAAGACCACAAATTTTGACTCTCCATTGACGCTCATTTGAATGATGGAGTAATGCAGATGTCATGCACTGTTTTAGTTGAAAAAGCCACTGTTCCTCTGTTTATGAATCATTGCCACAAAGCAAAACTTAGATTAGCCAAGATGCAAGCCCAAAAATCATTGACACTCCATTGATGCTGATTTTCAGCATGGGGCAGGGAGTGAGTCGGTATTGTTTTTGCCCGTAAACACGGCCAATATATCATTTATGGATGTTTGCACCCAATCGCCAGTTAGGTTACCCACGATGCAAGACCAAATATCGTTGACACTCAAATGGGGCTCAGTGTCAGGATGGGGAAGGGAGCATGTCAGAATTGTTTTTGCATCCAAAGGCAGCCACTTCCTCATCTATGGATTTGTGCAACCAATCACCAAGTTAGATTACCAAAATGCAACAGCTTGATTCATTGACACTCCAGTGGCGCTCAATCTTGGGATGGGGCAGGGAGCGTGTTGCTATTGTCTTTGCCACAAAAGGCAGCCAATACTTCATTTATGGATATTATCAACCAACCACCAGGGGCATTCCCCAAGATGGAAAGCCAAAAATGGTTCGCGCTCGGTTGATGCTTATTTTCAGATTCGGGCAGTGACCTTGTCACTGTCCCTGTTGCATATAACGGCTGCCACTATGTCAGTTATACATAACAGCGACCAAATCGCTTGTCAATTATCATACTTATAAGACCAATAATCGTCGATGCTCCATTGATGCACGTTTTGATGTATTGCCCATTCGCTAACTGCTGCTAGTCGTAATCGCTAGTGTTAGCAACGGGTCCGGGTAACCTGCCAGCGGTGCAGGTTCAGACAGCAAAAACTGTTCGGTTTGGTTCCAGAACCATCCAGAAACCCGATCCGCTACGTCTTGGCAGGCTCAACCCTCACCCTTACCCGTTGACCCACGGGTGTTGCCGGGTTTGGCTAGACCTGGTGGTTCCAATGTCTGGTTCTGTCTTTCGGGTATTTCTATTTGTGGTCGCATTTAAATATCGTACTGCTAACGGCAAAATGTTGACTTTGGTACCTCATTGTTCTTTTCGGATAAGTCGGCTGCCTTTATAAATTGAAACAAGAGAGACACACTCCCTGCCCCATCCTGAACAAGATTGTCAACGGCGTGTCAATGTTTGTTGCTCTTGCTTCATGGGTAATCTAGGTGGCGATTGGATGCAGACAATCTTAATGAGGTCTTGGCTGTATTTCAACACAAAAGAAAGAGTGAGATGCTCGCTGCCCCAATCTGCAAATGAGTGTCAACGGAGCTGTCAAAGAGTCTTAGTCCTGTACGTGAGGTAATTGAAACGTGATTCATTCATTGTTATGCATAAGCATAGTATTGGCAGCCTTTAAAGGCCAAAGAGACGATGGCACACTCGCTGCCCGATCTCGAAAATGAGCGTCAACGGAGCGTCAACGATTTCTGGCCTTGCATGACGGTTGATCAAAGCGCAAGATGGCTGCTAATGTCTATATATGGAGTTTTGACCGGTTTCATAGGCTAAAACGTTCGGAATCAGTGAGTTGCAGCATGGAAAACAAATTATGTTGTGATTGTCCGGGAGGCTGTCGCGGGACCATCTCTTGCGTAGCAGCCTATTAAGGCTGCCAAAACCTTGTTTACAGATGTCTGCGATCATTTCCACCAAGATTACCCAAGATTCAACACGAAACATCATTGTCACTCTGTTGACGCTCATTGTCAAGATGGAGCAGGTAGAGTTTAGCATTCGCTTTTGACTATAAAGGCAGCCATTACGATGATTATAGATAATAACGACTAATTCACATTTTAATAACCTGACTTACAGGACGAAACATTGTTGACGCTCCGTTGACGCTCATTTTGCCACAGGCGGATCTGCATTATGCAACCATTCACTTTGGCTTAGAACATCAATCACTGTGTTTTGGCAGTCGTTCTATCCTTGTCATGTACGTTTTCATTTATCACTTCCTTGTTCATTAATTGTGCATATAATTATATCCTTTAAAATATCATTTACAGTGTCCGCTAATTGTAGACACTCATTTTCAAGATGGGGCAGGGAGAGTGTAGCATTCTCTTTTGCCTATAAAGGCAGCCAATACAATGATTATAGATAATAACGACTGATTCCCATTGTAATAACCTAACTTACTGGACCAAAAATCGTTGACGCTCTGTTGATGCTCATTTTGCCACAGGCAGATCCGCATTATGCAACCATTCACTTTGGCATAGAACATCAATAACTGTGTTTTGGCAGTCGTTCCATCCTCTTCATGTATGTTTTCATTTATCACTACATTGTTCGTTAATTGTGCATATAACTATATCCTTTAAAATATCGTTTAAAGTGTCTGCTAATTGTAGATAATGATAATACTCAAAACTCCCGTTCCTTTCAATCAATTCTCATCTTCAATCTCAGATTCGCTCAGAAGGTTGCTGTCATCTTCAAAATCAATGTCAGCGGTATTTCCACGCAGCACATAGTGTACTCAGCAAATCTGGAATATCATCTTTATCGCACTTGCAATCCTTGGCATATGCATTATGATTGAAAAATTGAGTGTTGGGAAGCAAAGATTGTATATACACACAACTGAATCGCATACCTTCTATTTCATAACGTTTATTTTCATGATTGTCACCAGGTGGTGCCGGAGGCGTTCCGGGCGGAAGTGGCGTGGCAGGCAGCGGTGCCGCCGGCTCGGTGGAGGTGCGCCGGTTCCTTTACGCCTCCAGCATGTCTGTGGATCCTTTGCTGTGCCATTTGGCATGGAAGACAGCCATGCATATGATTTTCATAAACCATAGCCGGGTGTCTTTCTATCGCAGCTTTCACCTTTCGAAGTCCAGGACACTCAACACCTTGCTTCTTCTCTTCTCGGACTTCGGCACAAGGTTTCTCAATCAGTTGTTGCGTTTCCTCTATTGCGGCGCGCGAAAACCCCCCTTTGGCCATTGTGGCCATATTCAAGGCAAGGCGCATGTCGGACTGTTCTAGCTGTACCCGACCTCCTCGCCTCACCATATTAGCAGACATGTTGAAAACCTTCAAGAAATTAGTTGCTGCTTCTAAAAGGAAGATTCGGCTATTACCTCAACCATATTCGACTCCGTGGCATCCTCTATGGTCTTTAAAGACTCTCCCGTCCACTCCTGAGGATCTCTATAACGAAATTCGTCAGCGAAAATCCCACCGCTGAAGGCATCACGATGTGTGATTTCGCGGACTGTGTGGATAAATGCATTCTTCGAGCAGGGAGGTTTGCCATTGCAGGTAGCAAGGAATTGGTCACGAAGCTCACTGCGTACCCCAGCTGTACATTGAATCTTTAGTTGACCGGCTTCTAAATCGATATTGAGATACTCACATCCGATTGCATGCTGCGTCCTATTATTGCTGCGTCCAGTTATACGTACTGTTTCGAAGTGTGAGTTCTGGGCCATATTATCAGCGGCCGCAATTGCTGCGTCGCCATGGACTAACTGGTGTCTGCGTTGCTGCTGTGTCTCCGCCAGGGGCGCGTTCGATGAAGCGCCCTTTGTTCAGCTTGATTCGGATGCAATCACACCGGGCTGAGGAGGTTTTGGAGCCATGACTTGCTGTTGTGGAAGAGGTGAGGAAGATGATAACGAAAAGTGGAAAGTCCTGATGAATATATAGTAAGCTACAAGTCACAATGGGATGAATGACAGTCAACTTGCGCATTCGACTCATGTTTGATACGGCTGTGTAAATCTGCAAGTTGCAGGTGATTCCAACGGTCCAGTGATTTGCAGTAAGTCTGTCCGATGTTGGTTTTTCGTTTGTTTGCAGGGATACATTGAAGTGAACGACAACTGATATCTCATGTTTGATAGATATAGAAAGGAAATTCTTCGACGGAAAGGACGTCTGGTGATGTTTGTCTGAACACCTCGCCGGGATCTTACACGCAGCACAGGCTAAGCATCAAGTCATGGTGTATGGTCAGTGGTACTATTCCGAAAGAAGTGACGATTGAATCGCAGATTGCGCTTTGTTTGAGTTGATTAAACTTATGAACCTTGACATAAGCGACACAGCTTGCCTCCATGTGGTTCATATCTTGCAACATCTAACATCTCACCCAACAACAATGTGAACACACGATTCAATTGTCAATGCTCTGAAAAGAACTTTCCTCCACTTCTGGCAGGCAAATACGGCAAATCTACAAAGCACCCTACACCACAATGTCATCGAGCGAATCAAGGCACGAGAGGCTTGGAGACATAATGGGTCCGAGTGTTGGGAGGATTGCGCAGCTTCCGATCTAGAAGGAAGCTTTCAGCAGACGAAGGACGGGATACGCACTGTTTATTCAGTAAAGAGAGAGAGAAATGGATCGAGGAATATGTGGGAAGAGAGACCGCTGTGGAAGGAAAGCCAGTTCAAGAAGCAGAGAGAGCGTTAATGCAAGAGCCGGAAGATATGACTACTGCTGAAAGCGCGGGGACAACAACAAGGATGCCCGAAACAATGTTTCAAGAGATGTTGAATGCTAGCCGAGGCAGCCTGAGCGATCTTGCAAGTTCCGATGATGGGCAGAATGGGGAAGACGAGGACAATGATGAAGAAGATACAGAGTTCGGCAAGCTGAGTCATGATGATGAGCCTGAGTGGGTGATGGGCACAATCTCCAAAACAGTACAGCACCGCATAGAGAGTTGTTGGCAGAAGCAGATGACGCTTGACAAAGTGACACAACCAGGATGGGGGGACGCAGCCAATTACTTCCGTGACAGAGATATGAAGTATGGGACTGCCGAGTTGATGGTTCCGGTGGTTGTCAAGCCCCGAATAGACACAACTTCAGCCACATCACCCTTGACAACATTTGGAGAGTACATGCAGACACTTGATATGGTGCGCAGACAATGGCAAATGCCAGCAGTGACTTCTCGACCTGGAAGTAGTCAATTAAGGCTGGGTTCAGAGAGACCACAGTAACACAAATTCTTGCCAGTCGTTTCGCCCGATGCGGCGCCCAATTCGGCACTGATTGGGAATGTGAAGCCTGGTGAACCAGCAAGCATTTACCCCTGCATAAATCATCCCTAGTTAATTACCATATAGAAATCGGATACGGACGAAGATATGGTGATGGCTCCCACATCACCGGAGGTGTAGATAGCCAAACTGATGATTACGAAGACCGACATCTTGTACAAAGAAAATTGTGTACCTACTTTGCTACATTTCAGCTTTTTCTTGATTTGAGTGACCAAATTGTGAGACTTGATATTTCATCAGTGTGTGTGCAAGGGTCGTATGGGCCATGCGAAAGTTCTAGACTCCAAATCTGGTTGATAGACGGCCAGGAAACTTGATATAGACTTGCCTGTTATGGTTACATTAGAATGCAAAACATAAAATAGAGACGAAATGTACTAACACGATTTAAGATAGTGTTGTCAAACGAGTTGTAGGACGAGCGGTCAGTGCGCAGTCTGAACCAGGATGAATGGCAGCCATCATGCTGCATCCGTCCATGCAGCTAACTGCATAACTCTGCGCTTTGACATGCTGCACATGGTCAAAAATTTGAAAATTGCTTATGGTATGTCATGGAAATCGAAGAAAACAAGCTGGAAAAAGAAAGGTCAGAAAGTCGGGCTCTGTATGTCTAACACCAGTAGATGGATCTGTGTCACGGAATATACAGGCTGAGAGCGCGAAAAGGCGACGGAGCAAGGTCATTTGTTGGACTGATGACATCAATAGTGGTGGCTCAGAAACTCAGAGGCCCCGATGCTTTTGGATGCAAATGGTTATACCTTGAAACGGTATATTGGCTGTCAAAAATGAAGGTATAAAGTTTAAGCAAAATGATTGGGCACCCGAGGACTGTTAATATGTCTCTGAGGTGAGCGTCAACGGAGCGTCAACGATTGTAGGGTGAACATTTCGGTGAACACCGGGTTGCATGGTCACATCGATCCAAAGAGGAGTCATTGGCTGGCTTTAGACGTCCAAAGGCAAGGGACATGCTCGTTGCCCCATCCTAGAACTGAGTGTCAACATAGCGTCACCAATTTCTAGTCTTGCATCCTGGATGATCGCAGGGCTGCGCAATAGTATCGGGCTATATTCATGGTGTTCGTCGCCTTTATCGGCAAGAAGGCAAGCGACGATATCGCTACCACCTTTTAAAAATGAGCGTCCATGGAGCGTCAACCATTTTTGGTTTTGCATCTTGGATAATTCAAGGGCTGTGCAAAGGCATACTCCCATAATCATAATATTGGCCGCCTTTATAGGCACAATGCTAGTGATGATATCGCTACTACCTCCTGAAACTGAGCGTCAACGAACCATCAACGATTCTTGGTCATGCATCTTGGACAATTCGAGGGCTGTGCAACAGCATAATGCCATAATCATAATATTGTCAGCCTTTATAGACAAAAATGCTAGTAACGATATCGCTACTACCTCCTAAAATTGTGTGTCAATGGAGCGTCAATGATTTTAGGTCTTGTAAGTTGGGTAATTGAATGGTCCCGTGGTCAGGGCAATCCATAACCAACATACTGGCAGCCTTTCATGGCAAAAGAGTAAACCATAGCGTCACTGCCCCATTCTGAAAATAAGCGTCAACAGAGCGTCAACGATTTTTGGCTGTGCATGGTGGGTAACCTCTATGGCGAATGGTTGCAGCCATTCGTAAACGAGGTATTGGCTGCCTTGCAAGGCAAAAATAATAGCATCATGCTCCCTGCCCAATCCTGAAAATGAGCGTCAATGGAGCATCAACAATGTTTAGTTTTGTAAGTAGGGTATTTGAATGATGACGTGGTCGGTGCTATCCATAAGCAATATACTGTCAGCCTGTTTGGCCAAAGAGTAAACCACATGGTTACTGCCGCATTCTAAAAATGTGTGTCAACGGAGCGTCAATGATTGTTGGCTGTGCATCCTGGGTAACCTCAGTGGCAATTGGTTGCAGCCATTCATAAACGAGGTATTGGCTGCCTTCCAAGGCAAAAACAATAGCATCATGCTCCATGCCCCATCCTGAAAATGACCGTCAACGGAGGATCAATGATGTGCAGTCTTGTAAGTACGGTAAGTCAATAGTGACCTGGTCGCTGCTATGCTCAACCAACATACTGGTAGCCTTCCTTGGTAAAACAATAAACGACACAGTCCCCGCCCCATTCTGAAAATAAGCGTCAACAGAGCGTCAACAAGATTGCTTATTGCATCTTTGGCAATCTAACTGGCGATTGGTTTGTAATCATGCATAAATGAGATATTGACTGCCTTTAGGGGCAAAAACAGTTGCAGCATGCTTCCTGCCCCATCCTGAAAATGAGCATCAATGGAGTGTCAATGATTATTGGTCCTGCATCTTGGCTAATCTAAGTGGCGCAATGTAGTAATAATTCATTGATGATGTTATTGCCGCCTTTTCATTTGAAACAGTGCCTGACACATAAGTTACCCCATCATGAAACTGAGCGTCAACGGAGCGTCAACAATAGTTGGTCTTGCATATTGGGTAATCAAGGCTTTACACGGATGAATCAGCTCATAACAAAACAGTTGACTGCCTTGACAGCCAAAAATGCAATGTATAATGGGAAAAACACGGATTCCAAAATAATCAATGTCATAGATTGCAAAACATGCAAAAGGAGATTCTTGGCTGTCAAAAACCGAATTTTGATAATATACAATTATCGAACTGCAAAAACAAGAACATTATATAAATCCACAGATGGACCTGCTAACAACCTGCCCAATTTAGACGGGTTGGGAGATTTGCATCGAACTGTGCCCGAATTGACAGCTTGGGTTCATTCAGCACCTGGACTGCCAATTTGGCCATGGTTTGTTTCCGACCCGGACCCTGACCCCAATTGACGGTCTGGAACCTTTGCAAACACTAGCAATCACGATGCTAATAATTGGGACTTATTGGTTGCCCTTCCGCTTGATCACGACTGGGCCTTTTGGCACATTCGAGTCTACTAATATTCATGCACAGGTCGCTCTCATTCTAATGAAATTTATACATCTTGCCAAATTATTCATTTCACCCATTATACTGCTGTATATGAACAAAAATTCACATGCGACTGCCCAATATAGTCACATAATATGTCTCAAAATGCAATTCTCGGTCAAACAACCTAAAGAACCTGGTGAAAACACATTGACACATTCTCTCCTACTTTTTCTTGTTCCCCTTATTCCTCCTGGTTTCCATTATACTGACCATCATTAACACCATTTCAGCATTTTTCTGTGAACCTCTGTATTGGCCGAATCCATCCAAGGACATTGGGAGCGGCAATCACATACCACAGCTATGGGGTTCCTGGATCATTGATGCCATTGTGTAACTCTATTCCGATTCATTGTCGGCCTCCCAGTCGTCTTCAGTGTCGTTTGGACTATCCTAGTCCTGATTCCAGTTAAACCAATTTTTGGTGTCCGAAATGCTTTTAGGTGTGCCATCCTCATCACATTTGGCTGGATGAAGTTTGAATCTTCTGATTTGTTGGACATTTTATACTTGACTTCATCCTCCAGGGAGGTCATTTGCAGACAAAGCTGGTGGCAAAGTTGATCATTCCAACAATTTGAATGCAGCCACAGCATCATGTTGAAGGTTTGACCAGGATGCTTTGACAATCTCTTGAGTATCTGGGATGTATCCTACGGCTGTCATTTGTTACTTTTGAGCTCGAGATTCTGTCTGTGTAGCATGTAGATTTTGGCTGCCCTGCCACATCTACAAAAAGTCTTGGACCTTGGCCATTCTGTGCATTTTCATTTCCTCCGCCTCTCTCTTCATTTCCAAGTCATTTTCAGTTTTCGAGGTATCCAATACTAGGTCATCGCTTGCCAATATACCATTATTGGCTCAAGCACACTGCCTTACAACGACTTTTTTCTGAAGGGTCCCTCCTGTGGTTTTTGTCAGCCTGCAGCAGATTACATCTTGCCCACAGCGAAAACAGGACTCCACTCCGTGGTCATGCAATATGATAGATAATATGTCGCCCGCCACATTGGGGAGATTGGCGTACATTGAGTGTGTTTCTTCTTGCTGATACCACCAGTCGGTGATAGCCAGTATCCGAAATGTACTACAAATCTCCATAGGGTTGGAGTGGTGATCATTAAGGTTCGGATTAATTTGCCCCGCATTCTGTGGTAATCCAGGCGGTGAATTCAGATGGAGCCTTACAGCAGTCACTAAGCATACTGCACGATCGCATCGTCCACGTGTCATTTCGGCCACATCTTTAGGCATCAAGTATTCTGCATAATCGCTGGACGAATCATATTGATCATAAAAAGATTGAACAGATCTGGAAGACATTGCGGAGGAGAGGAGAGGGTTGTTCGGTACACTTCCAGGTTTCACGTCGGGCAAACGTTGCTTCTTGGCACGGTATTTGTTCTCCACATACTGCATATATGACTCCTGGTATTGGGCAGTATAGAAGGTCTCGTCCTCAGGAGTAGTATCCATTCCTTTGACCCACTTCCTAAACGATCGCAACTTCCGGAAAGGATCAGGGATGTCTGCTGAAATGACAAGCAAACCCGTAGTTGGAGTTACTTCAGTATAATATTTGGACAGCTTTTGGTCTGCAAACTTCACGGCAAAGTATAAGTCTTCCATCCATTTGGTCTTCTTCTTCGCCGAAGTTTGCAAAATGGCATCCATACGATCGAATGTGTAATTCCAGACGGTGATAATGTCATGCAGAGAGATTGTAGGCGGTTTCAACATCCACCAGGTCCAGTACTGGAATGGCCTCAAAACTCCCATGATGTACTTAATGATGGTCAATTCATTTTGTGTTGTGAAGAGAGGCCGGTAATAGCTGCATTAAAGGATTTTGAGCCACCTGCTGGTGAATTCTCATAATCCGTAGCCATGCTCAAGTAACTCCATTTTTGACTTCCATTGTGTCTTCACATCCATAACACATAGTACTGTGACCTGCATTTTAGCTTTTGGACAGTCATGGAACTCGTTTTGACAACCAGGTGTCAGTGTAATCAATACAGGAAACATTCTCTGCTATATGACTGTCATTTTCAGGATTTTTGAAATATGTTGAAATATGTACTTTCTCAATTATCTTTGCTAAACCTGGTCTTATAGCAAACACTTTGCTGTTCCTAGCATTGCCCTCTCTACGAAGTCTTTGACTCTTTCCAATGTCTATGCTTTCATTCCCTCCAAATTCGTGATTGTGCACATGGGCTTCCCAGGACTTCATTGGGCCTTTTACACCCAGACTGCTCATGAATGCACCCAAAGCCAGCTGAATGACATGCGCCATGCATGGTATGTGGTTCCTCAATGCAGGCCACTCATTTCCGGAGGCCTACACGGTTGAATGTGATCTGCAAGTTATTGAGTAATTTGAGCAAGCATTAGCTGTCATAAATTCGAGTGAACTGCTGTCGGTAAGCTCATAATGATCAAAAACTTCCTTCAAATCAATGGCTAGCCATGCTCCAGTATGCTGAACTATGACCTATGATCCTTTATGAGCTTTCGAAATAGGAAAACGGCAGGCCCCCCTCCTCCCCATCACTCTCATCAAATGACAGTTGTACTTCTCGCAATGCCTAAATTAGATGCATAGAGTCAGCAATGACCGACGTTATAGCCAATTTGTTCGTCGATGTCCACCCATCTAATTCTAAACTAACTCCATTTCTTGATGGCAATTGCTTCTTAATTGCATCCACTGTCAGTGCGTATTCCCTCCAGCGAATGTTGCCCAGTATGCTGGTGGACAGTAGAACCAAATCGCTCCGGCATGCATTATATGACCATCGTAGCTGTAGGTTCGCGATGATGTTCTATGGAATATAAGCCGAAAAAATCCTAACATGTGGTAGCAATGCCAGGTGTCATGGTGACATTCGGCTGTTCGAAAGTCCTTCGCTGCCAGTTTGGAGCATTTTGTTCGTCAGTTCAGTTAATATAGACAAGATCTAAATGTCAAATATGAATTTGCTGTGTGCACTTACAATTGTAATTCCTCGACTTTCTTGCCTCTTCAGTATGGCCATAGCTATATCATCAACCATTGAACTGGTCAATTCGGTCACTTCCGACATGGTCAATTTGTTTAACTTTGCGATGTGTGCTTTTGCCAACAAGTGTTTCCCCATTGAGCTGGGCCCATCTTCTGATGGATGGTGAAGAAATTGATGACAAATGATACAAATGATTCCAGGGCAGCTGGTCTCTTCAATCCTGCAATGTATATAGAATTTGCCATGAAGACGCATGTCTAGAATGATTCCAGCAATAGAATGCTTTGAGCCTACTTCATTGAAGCCCACCGAGAATTGGATATGATTTGTAATGTAAGGTTGCTCACATTGCGAATAGAAACATGTTCATTTTTGGAAAATATCATAACCTCTCGCAAGGAGGTATATATAGATTTTGAATCCGACAAAAAGGTAGGAAGTTGAATGCTGGGTAATCCAACCTCCGAGACTGTCAAAAGTCACCTTATAGTAAAGCAGGAAGCGGGTTGTTGATTATTGACTCTAGAGCCACATGCAAGAAATATATCAGATCTGTGAGACATTGCATGCATATTTGTGAAGTTCAATACAAGGACATATGAAGAAGACTGACCATTGATAACTTCATTTAGGATCATTGCAGTGCAGTTCGTTGCTGTGTAGCTTACTGAGCCCCAACAAAAGTGGTTGACGCTCTGTTAGCACATATCTTTTGGAGATGGTTGTGATATCGTCACTTGCAGTTTTGCCCATAAAGGCAGCCGATGGTTCCATCTTGTGTGAATGCCATTGCATAGCCCTTTGATCGCTCAGATACAATACCAAAAATCATCGACTCTCCAATGGAGCTCATTTATAGGAGGTACTAGCGATATTGTCCTTACCATTGTCGCCCATACAGGCGGCCGACAGTTCGATTATGGGTTCACACCATTGCATAGCCTGTTGATCAACCAGGACACAAGACCAAACATTGTTGATGCTCCGTTTACACCCATTTTTAGGAGGTACTAGCGATTTCGCCATTAGCATTGTTCCTCATACTGGCAGCTAATTGTTCGATTTTTGGTTAATACCATTGCATAGCCTTTTGATAATCCAAGATGGAGGACCAAAAATCATTGACGCATTGTTGATGCTCATTGTTAGGTGGTAGAAGCAATGTCGTCAGTACCATTTTTACCCATAAAGGTGACCAATACTGTAATCATGGGTTTATGTAGTTGCACAGCGCAGTGATTATCCAAGATGCAAGTCCCAAATTTGTTGATGCTCAGTTGATGTTCAATTCTAGGATGGGGCAATGAGCGTGTTGGTTTCCTTTTCACCTACAAAGCTGGCCAATACTTCCACATTGGATAGTTGTGTCCATGCAGTAATTTCATTGCGGAATGGGTAACACCATGAATTGTTGACGCTCTGTTGACGCTCACCTTGAGCACATACTAACAGTCATTGAATGCCCAACAATTCCACGCACAATGCATATAGTCATTATTGACAGCCAATATATTGTTTCTATGTATAATCCTTTGCATACAAAAGGTTTGAGGCCTCTCTGTTTCCGAGCCCCCACAACACATGATATCTAACCGATACAGAACATAGCCTCATCACATCACAGTTCTTTTGGCCGGCAATTAACGGCATATAGATCCATCCACCAGTTTTGGATTCATATAGCCTGACTTCTTCACAATCCCTTATCCAGCTTGTTCTCCTCAATTTCCATGACCTACCATAAGCAATTATCAAAATCTCAACCATGGGCACCAGGTCTGAGCGGAGAGTTATGCAGTTGGATGACTGGATTAATGCAGCTTGACAGCTGTCATTCATCTGGGTTTGTATTGCGCATTGAGCGCTCCTTCGTTGACTCGTATGACATCACTGACTCCAATCTTGATAGTCACTTTCCTCCTTGATTTATGTTTTGCTTTTTCACTTAACCGTAACAGGCAGGGCGTTGTCAAGTTTGTTGGTTGTCGATCGAGTGGATTTGGGGTCTGGAACTTTCCCATGCCCTGTGAGACCGTTGCACATATACTGATATATCATCATGTCTGACAATTTGGTCACTGTAATCCAGACAAACCTGACATGTAGCAAAATAGGCACATCAATTGCTTTTCAAAGCGATACAGTGTCAAAATTGACTATTTGGCTATCCATTCCTCTGGCGATGCTGGAGCCGTCACCAAGTCTTTGTCCGAATTTGATTTCCGTCTGGTCATTAGCTGGGCACCCTATATGCAGGGGTAATAGATTACGTGTTCGCCATGCTTGGATTGCTCAGTTGTTGATGAATTGGGTGCCGTGCCAGGCGGGAGAGATATTATGCCTTTCTTTGACTGTGATTTCCCTGAGCACAGCCTCATTTGACTACTTCCTGGTTGAGAAGTCCCTTGCAGTATTTGCGATTGTCCAGGGATGATATCAAGAGTCTGCATATTCTCTTCAAATGTTGTTGGTGATGGTGTGGCTGCAGTCTTGGCTGTTTGAGGCTTGACAACTGCCGGGACCATCAATTCAGCAGTCTCATACTTCATATCACTCTCAGCGGAGGAGTCGTCCGGTTTCTCCCATCCCGGTTGCATCAATTTGTCAAGCCTCATCTGCTTCTGCTGAAAAGTCTCCATGTGGTGGTGGTGTACAGTATTTGAGTTTGTGGCCATCGCCCAGCCAGGTTCATCATCTTCACTCAGCTTGGGAAGCTCTGTATCTTCTTCATCATCTTCCTGGTCTTCCCCATCCTTCTCATTGTCTGAACTTGCAAGTTCGCTCAGACTGTCTCCGATAGCATTGAACATGTCCTCGAATGTTGTTTCAGAGTGTCTGGTTGTCGATCCCGCCTTTTCAGCATTTCTGAATATCTTCGTGCTCTTGTATAAGCGCTGTCTCTACGTCTTGAACTCACTTTCTTGCCACAGCGGTCTCTCTATCCACATGATCCTTGATCCATTTATCTTTCTCTTCTTTGCTCGAGATATGTGTTTCTCGCCTTTTATCTGCCAAAAACTTCTTTTCAGATTGTAAGCTGGGCACTGGTCCCAACACTCGGACCCTTTCTGCCTCCAAGCCGCTGTGGCCTTCATTTGGTTGCTGACATTGTCGTGTTGAGCGCTTCGTAGGTGTGCAATATTGGCCCGCCGGAAATGGTGCAAGGTTCTTTTTCGGAGCATCAATCATTGTATCATGTGTTTACTTTGTTCTTGGGCAAGATGTTGAATGTTACACGATGTGGACCACATGGAGGGAAGCTGCGTCTTGTATGTCAAGGGTGATACATTAGTTCAACTCGAACACACTAAAATCAGCGTTTTGACTGTCACGTCATTGGCAATAGTTACCCTAACCGTATAATACCACTTGATCGTCAGCGTGTGTTTCATGTCAAATCCCAGGGATGTCTTGAGACAAACATCACCAGACGTCCTTACCATTGAAGTATGTTCTTTCTGTATCTATCAAACTGATAATTTCAGCTGTCGTATGCCTCAATATATCACTGTAAACACACAAACAACGTTGGACCAACTTACTGCAAATCGCAGGACCATTGGAATTCCATGCAGCCTGCAGGTCCATGCAGAGAGCTTTGTCTTGAGTAGAACGTGCAAGTTGGCTGTCACTCATTCTGTTTGTTTGTTTTATTTGTTTTATTCATACAGTATTCACTCTAATTAGAGTATGACAGAGCGTGACACCTCCCTCCGCCTCTGGGCAAGCCGGCAAGATGGCGGAGCCCCCACCTGCTACCCATCGTCCCCTGTGACAAAGAAAAATCAATCAAGTGCACACTATTAGTAAAGAAAGGAACACAAGGAAACAAACAAAGACCAGAGAGATTGACGAAATGGAAAAGAGACTGCACCTGGTCCAAACACCTTTCGCCCGGCCCGTGCTCCTCCTGCCCGTGCTCCTCCGCCAGAGTGGGCGGGAACTTCCCGATGTCAGTCGCTGCCAGGAAGTCCATCACCGCTTGATCACATTTTTCCATTGAGAAACGCTCAGAGATTTGCACATGCCAGCATCTGCCCGCTTTCCATCCAGTGGCCTTTCCCACCGCCTTCCAGAGAGCTGTCTACTGCTTTCCCCACCGGCTGCAGTGGTGAAAGAGATGCTCCCGAGTCTGTAGCATTCTGCATCCGTACAACCAGCATTTGTTGTCTTCTCGGTGTCCAAACCACTTCAGGTACATTCCAAGCGGCGCATGCCCACTCTTCAGTCTGTAGAACCTTGTTGCCAGTGATTTCATGCTTGTCATTTGGACGGATCTGTTGCTCCCAGCTCTGCCCTTCAGTCTGTATCCGTAGTGTTTGGAGCACTTGTCGGCCTCCTGCTTCGCATTCGCCGCCGTCCTGCCTTCGGAGATGGGTCTTGCTCTATTCCCAGCCGTGGTGTATATTCCCACTCATTCTGTTTCGACTTGAAGCTAACTATATATTCCTCAGGACTTCCCACTTCTTTCATTATCATCTTCCTCACCTTTTCCACAACAGCAAGTCATGCCTCCACATAAACCTGAGCCAGGTGGGAGTGAATCCCATTCGAGCCGATCAGCAGGCGCTTCATCCAATTCACCACCCACCGAGACACAACAGCAACTTAGACACGATTGTGTCCACTGCGACCCTCCCAATGCAGCCACCAAAGATATGACCCAGGACACACGGTTAAAAGTGGTAAGTTGAATCGGAAGTAGCAAGAATAAGGAGCAGCATGCGATCAGATGTGAGTAGCTCCATACCGTGGTAGAAAGCCATCAACCAACAGTATACCGTACACCTGGTGTATGTAGAGAGCTCCATTACCAATTCATCGCTACCCGTAATGGGCAATCTCCATGGTCGACCAAAGGATGTTTCCACACAGTCCTCAAAATCGATCATCATGATACTGTCCGCTCTGGGATGTCAATGAACGAATTTCTTGATAACTGTCGCCCAGAGGTGCCGAAAACCGGGTTGAGGACCTTAGAAGAGGGTACGGAGTCGAATATGGTCGAGGTAATTGCCGAATCTCACTTTTAGAAGTAACTAATTTCTTGTCGATTTTCAACATCTCAGCTACTATGGCAAGGCATAGAGGTTGGGTACAGCTAGAACAGTCCGACATGCGCCTTGCCCTGAATATGGCCAAATGGCCAAAAGAGGGTTTTGGCGCACTACAATGGAGGAAAAGCAGCAGCTTTTCAAGAGGCCTAGCGCCGAAGTCTGGGAAGAGAAGAGGCGTGGTGTTGAGCTGTCTACATATAAAAAGGTTTAGGCTGCGATAGAAAGAGACCCAGCAATGGTTCAAGAAAGTCAGACGGACAGCTGGATTCCTTGCCAAAATGGTACAGCCAATAATCTGCAGACACTCGGGAGGCGCGAAGGGCAGGTGCACCTCCACCAGACCCGGCGGCGCCTCTGTCCGGAACAACACATGCGCCACCTGGGGGTAAAGATGGAGCTTCAAGTTCCGAAATCGAAGGTGTGCCACCTAGATTTGTGTATATACATACTCCTCATCCGAATGCTCGATTTTCCAAGCTTGATGCATATTCGAAGGGTTGCAAGTGCAATAATGGTTTGAATCCAGATGTGCTGACTGATGAAGGAACATCCACAGGTTAGCACACCATCCGCTGCATGGAAATGCAGCTGAAATCCATTGTGCAGACGAGAGCAGCCTATCAAGCAAACCTGACAGTGAAGACGAACATTGATTGAAATGAATGGGATTGTTGAGTATTTTTTTCTGTACAATCAGCAGACACTTTAAAGTATATTTTAAAGAATATATTTGTATGGATTATTAAAGAACAATGAAGTGATAAAGAAGAAAGTAGATGGAACAGATAGAACGGCTGCCAAAAGACCATTACAGATCGTCTATGCCATATTGAATTCTCACATATTGGGGATACACCCATTGCGAAATGAGTGTCAACGATTTCTGGTCATGCATCTTGGGTAATTCATGTGGCGCTTGATCACAGACATCTGTAAACCATGAGTTGACAGCCTTTATAACCTGATAAGTAGGAGATGTTTCCGTGACAGCCTCCCGGACATATTGAACTTAATTCATTCTCCAAACTGGGATTCAGTGTTCCTGAGGGTTTATGCCTATAAAAGCGGTCATAACTTTGCATATTGACACTCACAGACACATCGCACTGGGATTCACTCTGATGCAAGGCCAAAAATTGTTGGCGCTCCAATGACGCTCATTTTCAAGATTTGGCAGGGAGTGTGTTGTTTTCTCTTTTGTCTATAAAGGGGGCCAAATCAGCAATTATGTATAACAACAACCAAATCGCTCTTGTATCACCTGACTTCCAAGACCAAAAATCGTTGATGCGTGGTTGACGCTCATGTTCAGGACATAGTAGCGATGTCATAGGTAGCGTTTTTGTCCTTCAAGGTGGCCAGTACTTTCAGTAAGCATTAAAATGACCATGGCTCTGATCAATTACCTAGCTTACAAGCCCCAAAATTGTTGCCTCTTCATTGACTCACAATTTCAGGATGGGGCAGCGAGTGTGTCTCTCTTGTTTTTGAGTATCAAGGCGGCCAATACATCAAAAAAGGACAATGACATACCAAAGTCAATATTTTGCAATTAGCAGTATGATATCAGAATGCGACCCTAAATAGAAAAAACCGAAAACCAGAACAGCAGATTGGACCCGACAGGTCTCGCCAAACCTGGTGAACACCACGGGTTGATGGCTAAGTATCCACGTTTGGCCCAGCGAGCAACATTGGGTCACGGTTTTGGACTGTTCGGAAACCAACAGAACTGTTTTTGTGGTCCGAACATCGACTGCTGGCGGGTTACCCAAACCCATTGCTAACACTAGGCATGGGAGGAAGCCATCTTTGACGAATCTCTGTGTATCCGGTTACTTGTCTTTTGTGCGCAATCTGAAAGAGAATCACAAGAAGCTGCTTTACAGAGCCACTGCTGGCAGTTTTGGTGGGTACAGCATATCAACTAACCAGGACTTTGTGTACAACCCTTTGGCCGAGACATTTCACAGTGCCCGGGTGTAGCATTCAGATATGGGAAACCATACGCACCGCTGAATGCTGCAGACAACGTGATCTTGAACGACCACTTCTCCAGAGATGCCATCGAGGAACCCAATCCCAGAAAGAAGCAACCACCCAGAGATGAAAGTTCTAATGATTGAATGGAGGAGTCATTTGACGACAATTCACCTCCAGAGCCTCTGATGTGAAAAGCCAAGTCGTGACAGTAGGCTGGCTTTGATTTGTCACTGGAAGAAGCATGGAAGCCTCTGGTTGAAGGTAGTCGCCGAAACTGTGCTGGCCAGTTGGCAGTGTCTACCAATTTGGTTCTTAAAGATGACGAATTTGACGATATGATTCCCATCCAAGCTGCAGCCCAAATATCAGGCAATGATGATTATGAGCATTAGATGAACTATTCAAAGACTTCCAAAGCACCAACCGAGTCTCTGCTTGTCGAGAAATTAAATACGGCAATCAAAGGAGAGTTTGATTCAATTGGTCAGCAACAAGTTTTCAGAGATTTCAAGGAGCTTCTGGAAGAGAGAAAGGCTGTGCCAAGTCGTTGGGTATACATCATCAAGAGCGATTGAGCAGGCAGTGTGCAGCGGTTCAAAACCGTGCCAGTCAGTGGAAGAAATCAACAAATCAAAGGCATGAACTACCAGGCTACACATACACTTACTGCTCGCTTGGTGAATGATAGGTTGGCACTTGCAGTCACCGCAAAGTACAATATCAAGATACAACAAACGGATGTGCATACAGCTTTCTTGCGAGTTTACTTCAAAGAAGTGATCGAAATGCACCCACTGCAGGGATATTATCATATTCCCCTGAATGGGCGCTGATACAATGATCAAAAATCAAACAATTCGCATAACATCATATCCTGCTTGAGAAAGTTTCTTCATGGCCTGAAGCAGTCTGCTCACATTTTGTATGGAACTGTAAAGGATTTTGTGATCTCAATTGGGTTTGTGTCATCATGAGTTGACAGAGGACTATTTGTGTGCCAGGACAATGAGAATCATGGCATAGTCGTTGCCACAGTCATTCTGTAAGTCCAGGATATCCACATCATTGCTAATAGGAATCTGACTGGGCAGATCAACAATCAGATAAAGAAAAGGATCCGGATGCATGGTCTCGGGAGTATTTCCGTCTATCAAGGCATGAACATCCAACGCAATTGGGAGCATCACATGATTATCATTGTTCCAGACAGCTATATTCAGATGATCTTTGCAAAGTTCAGAATGGATAAGTTTAGATCAGTTGCCACGGCACTGGCGATGAAGATTCCCAATGGGAATCTCAAGGAAGAAGCTTGTGTTCAGATGTAATACCGATCAATGATCGGCTGCCTTATGGATGCAATGTCTGCCACTCGGTCAGCTATCAGATTAGCAATCGGAGTTCTCAGCTGTGTTAATCACAACCTGAGCAATGAGCGTACGGTAGCTCTCAAGTGTGTATTTTCGTACCTCACTAACAAGAAGGACTGGAATTCACGCTTCAGAAGAGCATTTGATGGAGATAACATGTTTAGATGTCAAGTCAATTCAGACTATGCAGGATGCCCGGATGACTGTAAATTGACAAGGGGACTGGTCATCACATTTGTAGGAGCAGTCAACGGAGAATTGGGATAACACATGTAAACTTCACAGTCCACCAGCGATGCTGAATAATGTGCCTTTGCAGTAGACTGCATGAGACTCACTCAGATCTCGCATCTCTTGAATGAGCTTGGCATTCCGACTTTCCCTCATGTGTTCTCTGATTTGCAGTCACTGATCGCAAGCATCAAGACCAGAATCTGTCACAGAACTGCATTTGCACACATTGCAACCAAGTACTATCTTGCTACAGATATGGCTTGAGATGAAGAGATCAACATGAGCTATCTATTGACTTCTGAGATGCCTGCCGACTGCTTCACAAGCCCCTGCTGAAGCCCGCCTGTTTGAACAAGTATGCTGTGATGTGAAACATCAGCAATGGACTCAGAATTGGAATTGGGAATGGCATTTGAAATGGCCTCGTTACACTCGGAAATGGTACTGGAAATGATATCTTGACCGGAATGCGAACTGGCATTAATAAAGCCATTGGAAAGTTGACTGTTTGGGCATGTTTGTTTCGATGTAATCCACGTTGTTCAATTGGATCCACTTTCCCTTTGTTTACTGTATTTTGTTTGACATGGACATGATGGTAGTCCTAGTGGAGTGTTGAGCTGATTGGTAGTACAGATATCACTATGCCAAGGACTATAATGTAACTTGCCTTTTGTACAGTATGCACCATTAGTCATCAATAGACCTTGTGTCGATGCGACTTGTCTCATTATATAATTCAATAGACACACCTTTGCGTATGACCCCACACGGTTGACTACTTGCGCACCTGCCTCAGTACAACTCCAGATTTTCTCACCACCCCATGGCCAAATGGTGTTCATGGACAACTGACTGACCCGGTTACACCATCCATCACAGGGTTGTATGTCTGGAAACATCATATTGCTAGTATTTAGTTCGATAGACTCATTGAAATGATCAGTATCTCTTGTCCATCAACCGGGGCTCAGTAATCAATTTAGAATACTGTTCTTGCCATCTGATGGCTCTCCTGCTGCAACACAATCACATAACCATAAAGGTCATCTGTGGTGATGGCACCTACTCGGTGCGGTTGGTAGAGTTTGTTGAAAGGTTGTAGAGCAATTGAAATCCTTGTTGCCCCAAAATGGATAAGTATTCTTACTTGCTGCAACAGTCTGTGCAGATCATGTATCTGCACATTCTGAACTATGTTGGTTGAAGCTGACATTGCCATTCAGCAATAACATTGCCATGACATGAGAGCTTTCAGGGTGTGTAAGACAACCCTTGGCCATAGTAAAATCCAGTGTGGCTAAATTTCTTCCAAAGTTGAGTTCAATTTCTACACACCCAATGTCCACAATCCAGATACTAATTTTTCCATTATCTCTTCCCAGGTCACATTCCTGGATAGGCAAGGTTGTTGTTTGGTTGCTGCTTATCGAAGAAAAACTGCCAACTGAACCGTTTGTGGTGTGCAGGAGGAGCAGTATTGTTGGGAACGTTGGTCCGTGAATATGTCAGATATTGGAATGGTTGATAAATGGGTAACCCACAGTGAATGAATCCACTTCCGACTGCCAGGTTTCATTGGGCCTCTCCATACGCCAAGGTGTAGCACTGCTTTAATCTTTATTATCCAACATTGAATTGTCCGACTTCTAAGCTTTGGGTAGTTCGATTATACGTGGTTGGAAGTTGTACTATTAGCCCCCTGGATAGGATGACACTTCTGACTGCTTTTGCTATTGATGTGGCTGTTGCTGATGTGGCTTCTGACAGTCCAGCTGGAACTTTGAATCTACAGTGTGAATGAAAAGCTCTTTGAAGCTGTCAAATTTTGATTTTATTGGGGTTTATAGCTTAATTAGTAACTTGAGTCCTGGTTATAGTCTGCTGAAGGTGCTGTTTGAAAGGTTCTTGTTTTCTTGAGTGCTTCATCCTGCTGCCGTCCAATTTGCATTAACTGGATTGGTGTAAACACTCACTGGTTCATTTGCTACTTTGAGGAGGTCAGTCATTCACATCATTATCTGGTTGAGTTTGCAGCCAATAGCATCATATATCTTCCACATTTCTTATACAAAGGCCATACAGTGATCGATGGTGGGATATGAGACTCCCCATTAATCTAGGTACCAGTGTAGGAGATCCAATATCGGGACGTATCTCAATAATATATCCGCTTGATTGTTCCATGTCCTATGAAAACTTATTGCATATCTAACTTGGTTTGGATCTCCTTGAAGAAATAGGCTCCTGTGAGACTGGTCATTAGACTTTGCTAAGTGAAAACAGTTTTGACACTCCTTGGCTTTGCGGTAGTGCCATTCTGGTTTGATCATATTGATGATATACCCTTGCATCACTCCTTGGTAAATACTGCCTCAGTGGCATTTCCTACTCACTTCCATCAGTTCTGTATTCTAAATCTACTGTTGAGTATTCAGTTGGATGGTAATATTCATCATCTCCCGGGGTTTCTTGATCATCCATCTTGTTGCCACAAATTCACACGGTGTGGGAGGCCCAAGCATGGACTCCGGTAAAGTTGCACCTGGGTCATGAGCAACACCATTCGTCTGGAAATCGCCCATGCCAGGTATGTTTTCTGCTTCATGGTAATCATCTGCATGTTAGTTTCCATCTTCCAGAAGTAGGGAGACTTCAACAGAAAGAATAGGGGCTACTTGACTGAAAAGATATTCTATGTTGTCTGTATTAACCCATTTACTAGCAAAGCTCAAATAACCCATAGCAGTATTCTTTGAAGGAATTTTACGAAAATTGCCACCTTGAATTGCATCTTCCTTGACCAAGTGTTACTTCATTGTTCCATTTTCCTGTTATTCTATTTCACTTCATATTATATTCACTCATATACTTGTCTGTGTTCATTCCCACACTTCTATTTTCACTTCATCAACCTGCAACCTATGGTGAGCCAGGGGAGGAATCATCATTCAAAGAAGAATCAAGAAGCACAAATGGAGAGAGCACCTGCAGTCAAGCATACACCAAATCTTCATAATCGATTCATTCTTTCCACATCCAACTCTGCTTTAGAGTACTGAGTCGGAGATAGCTAATGTCTGCACCATATATCTTCCAAAGCAGGATGATGATGATACCAATTTGGAGATTAGGGATGATTAAATTGAAGATGCTGGAGAGTCCAGCATATCTTCTGATATTCAAGAGGAGGATTCGGAGAGACACTAGGAGATTCTACTTCAAGCCCAGACATGCTGCAATAAGCCATTAGGAACTGCAATGGTTCCACTTCCAAAACCACAGAGCCATGCTGATACTGTCACCGTATACCCTTCCCTACTCAGTTTGTGTAATCCAGTGACAGCTATAGCAACCCCCTGGCACAGCCACCAAAGGTTACCCTTCAACAAATTTTGTAATTCCGACGTGGTACCAGTACCTGCGTAGGTGCTCCTGGAAGTACACCAGCTGTGTATCAATTGCCTAGTGGTCTATCTCATATTATAGACCTGCAAACACAAGCAGCTATAAGTGTTGTTATTGTGGTTAAAGCTCCTCTATTCGACTTATAATATTTACTAAGAACTGAAATATACAGTCAAAACTAGAGATTAGCACCATTCAAAGACGACTGATAAAAGAACCTCAGTGAACAGTTGTTCATAGTTACTGGCTGTATGTAGACTCTGAAACTGAGCTTTGGATCCAAGTTATAAAGCTCCTGTTAGAAAATGCTGATCACTCAAAGGTCATGTATAATCAGAAATCATGGTCCACCCCAAATGTTGTTCTGGATTTAATTTACCATCACTTCTTCTTCACCACTAATAGCTTGGGCTACCAGCCTACCACATCCCAGTTCCTTCAACCTCTCACTTTGCCGACTGTAGTGGTAGTGGCTGCACCTACCCACTGTGCACTGTGTGAGTATGTCACTGGAAGAAAGTTTATGATTATGTTTCTCAAGATGAGAATCAAGATAAATTTTATCTTTCCCAGGTGTAGTGTTAGCAACGGTTCCAGGTTACCCGGCTTCAGTCTGGGTTGGAACCGAACCGATGGACATGGTCCGGGCGAGGAACCGCCACGTAACCCGACCCGCTGACACTTTGCGGGCCACACCCGAACCCATACCCATCAATCCGCAGGTTTTGCCAGGTTTGGCTAGACTTGTCGGTTCCAATCTCCAGTTCTAGGTTTCGGGTTTCACATTTATGGTCGCAATCAGATATGCTACTGATAATTGTAAAATATTGATATTGGTATATCACAGATGATTTTCGATGCATTGGCCGCCATACTGATCAAAATGAACAGACACACATGCCCTACCACATCCTGAAAATGAGCATCAACGGAGTGTTAACCTTTGTTGGTCATGTATCTTGGGCAATCTTTGGGGCGACAGATTGCACACAGCCATAAACATAGTATTGGCCGCATTTATAACACAAAAAGAAAGCGAAACGCTCCCTACCCCATCTTGAAAATGAGCGTCAACGGAGCGTCAACGATTATTGGTCCTCCATCTTTGGTAATATGAGTGGCGCTTGATTACGAGCATCCATCAAAGAAGAGATGGCAGTCTTTATAGGCAGATAGGTACGGGATATTCCCACCACATCCTCCGGGACAGTAACAACTTATGTCATTTACACAGCTCCTACTAAGTATTCTTGAGCCTTTTAGCGTAGAAAAGGAGTCAAACAGATGTATATAGACCATAACGGCCACATCGCACTGTGATTAACCATGACGGAAGGCCAACAATCATTGACACTCCGTGGACACACATTTTCAAGATGGGGCGCGTAGAGTTTCTCTTTCTTTTTTGCCTATAAAAGCAGCCGATGATACGGTTATAACTGTCTGCAACCTGTCGCACCCCATATTACCCAAGATACATGACCAATAATCATTGACGCTCCGTTGACGCTCATGATCAACATGGGGCAGGGAGGATATCCTAATCTATTTTGCCTATAATGGCGGCCAATAATTCCTTTATGACAGCCTACAACCTATCAGGGGTGCGATTACCCAGGACGCATGACCAATAATCGTTGATGCTCCGTCGACGCTCATTTTCTGGATGATGTAGTAAGCTTGTCGATATGATTTTTGCCAACAAAGGCGGCCTATACCTCAATTATGCATGACTACGACGATATCAATTGTGAATTACTGGACTTACATGAACTAAAATTGTTGACGCTCCGTTGATGCTCATATTACCACGCGTGTATCCACATTATACAATCATTCGATTTGGCGTAGTCCTTCATTCACATTGTTCTGGCAGGCTTTCTAGCGTTTTCATTTACTTTCTTCTTGATCACTACATTGTTCTTTAATAATACATATAAATATATAATAATTATCTCCAAAATCCCGTGCCTTTCAATCAATGCTCGTCATCACTTACAGGTTCGCTCAATATGCTGCTGTGGTCTTTAAAATGGATGTCAGCTGCATTACCACACAGCAGATAGTGTACTAACCAGTGGATGTTCCTTCATCAGTCAGCATATCTGGATCGAAATCTGTATCCTGCTGGCTATCCTGGGCAGAAGCATCCAGCGTAAAGAATTCAGCACAGCGAGGAGATGTGTGTGAATACGCATATCCGGCCAGCAAATTGACGAATTGGGCCGTTGAGCTCTGGAACTGTGAGCACTTGGGGCGGGTGGTGTTTCAGGCGGAGGTTGCGTCGCCTCTGGAGTCGGCTGTCTGTGTCTGTCAGGGGGAGGTGCGCCTGTTCCTTGGCGTCTCAATTGTGTCTGCGGATTCTTTGCCGTGCCATTTTGGCAAGGAAGGCATCCGGCTGTCTGGTTTTGACGAAGCATAGCCGGGTGTCTCTCTACAACAGCCTTCACCTTTCTATGCGCACAGAACTCAACACCCTCCTTCTTCTCCTCTCGGACCTCGGCGCGAGGTTTTTTGACCAGGAATTGCGTTTCCTGTATTGTGGCGCACGAAAAGCCTTCTTTGGCCATTTTTGCCACATTCATGGCCAGGAGCATGTTGGACTGTTCCGACTGCACCCGACCTCTTTGCCTTCCCATAGTAGCAGACATGTTGAGAATCTACAAGAAATTAGTTGCTGTTTGTAACAATGAGATTCGGCAATTACCTCAACCATATTTCCATCCATAACCTCCTCCAAGGTGATTAAAGCGTGTTTCGTCCACTCACGGGGATTCTTATCACGAATTTCGTCCGCGAGAATTCCAGAGCTGACAACATCATGATGTTCGATTTCCCCGACTGTGCGGACGAATGCCTGCGCCGACCATGGATGTTTCCTGTTACAGGCAGCAACAAGTTGGTCGCGTAGCTCTCTACGGACATCCACTGTACGTTATACGATCAATTCACGGCGGTTTACCATGATATGCATATGCTTACATCCAACTGCGTGCTGTTTCTTATTCTTGCTGCTTCCTGTTTTATGGACGATTTTTAAATGGGCATCCTGGGTCATATTCCTGGTGGCTGCATCGGCAGCGTCACGGTGGACTTGCTGGTGTCTGCATTGTTGCTGCTTCCCAATGAGTGATGTATTCGATGTATCGCCCGCCAATCGGCTTGATTTCGATCCGCTCGCTGCTGGCTGGGATGATTGTGATTCCGTGATATGCTAGTGTGGAATAGGTGAGGAGGATGATAACGAAAAGAAGTGGGAAGTCCTGAGGACTATATAGTTAGCTTCATGTCAGAATAGAATAAGTTGCAGCCAAGATGTTGCATATAGTCAAGATGAATCCTGCTGCGTATGGCCGCAAGTTGCAGGGGTTTCCCACCGCCCCGCAATGTGCAATAAGTAGGTTCAATGTTGTGTGTTAGTTAACAGGGATAAATCGCGGTGCACGACAGCCGAAATCGCATGATTGTCATAAATAAATAGTTCGTTGTACGAGGGACAGGACATCTGCTGATGTTTGTCTCAAAGAATCCCCGAGATATTACATGGAACTGACGCTAGCAATCAAGTCATGATGTACGGTTAGCGTAACTATTCCCATTTTATTGACAGTCAACAGCGCGTTTTTGCTTTGTTCAAGATGAGTAAACGTACCAACCTTGACATAAAAGATGAAGCTTCCCTCCATATTGCCCATATCTTGCAACTTCCAACATCTCGCCCAACAACAAAGTCAAGGCACACAACAATGGTCAATGCTCCGAAAAAGAACATTTTGCCACTTCCGGCGGGCAAATATGGTAAATCGACAAAGCACTCCACACAATGACGTCATTAAGCGTATGAAGGCAAGAGCGGCTTGGATGCAGAGAGAGTGCGAGCCCTTGGGGCAGTGCACAGCTTGTGATCCAAAAAGAAGCTTGCGGCCGAGAAACGACGCGAAACGCACTTCTAAAGCAATGAAGACAAAAAAACCTGGATTGAGGATTCTGTTGAGAGAGAGACCACTGGGGCAAGAAAGCAAGTTGAATATGCAGAGGCAGCGGTTCAGCAGGAGCAGGAAGATACCAGGAAAGCTGAAAATGTGGGATTGACGGACGGAGAGCCTGAAAAGACATTCCAGGAGATGATGGTTGCTATCGGAGACGGTCTGAGTGATCTTGCAAGTTCCAACTATGGGGAGGATGGGGATGATGAGGATGATGAAGAGACAGAGCAGGGCCAGCTGAGCGAAGATGATGAACTTGGCTGGGTGATAGGCACAATGACGAAAATGGTGCAGCAGCGCCTGGAGAGGTTTCGTCAGAAGATGATGAAGCTCGACAAATTGACACAACCGGGATAGGAGGACGCAGCCGATTACTTCTGTGAACGGGATAAGAAGTCCGGCACATCCACATTGCAGGTTCCGGCAGTCGTTCAACAGCAAACAGATGAAGATGCAGCGACACCTGTACCGACAACGATTGGAGAGCTTCTGGAGTCTCTTGTCATTGTCCCCGGAATATCGCAAATGCCGCAATGGACTTCTCGACCAGGAAGTAGTCATAGTGGGCTGGGTTTCGTGAAACCGCTGTCGAACACAACCATATCTGGTTTTGAGCCTGCTGCAGAGCTCGATACGTCACGTTTGCTGAAAGAGAAGCCTGTTGAACCAGTAAGCTTTTACCGATGGAAATAGCCTCCAGCTAATCACCATACAGATTTCGGTTTCGGATGAAGACATGGTGACGGCTCCTGCGTCAGCAGAGGAATAAATAGGCAAATTGTAATTTTTGACGTCATACTTTGGAGAAAAGCAAATTGTTTACCAATTTTGCAACGTGTCAGCTTTTTCTTGATCTCAGTGATCAAATTGTGACATATGATATTTCGTCTGTGGATGTGCAAGGGTCGAACGCACCATGTGAAAGTTCCAGAATCCAAATCACAAGGAAAGACAGCCAAAACATTAGATCACTATTTGCAAGTCACTGTTAAACGACAAAGCACAAGCTATATTAGTGACGAAACATACTAACAAAATTTAGGTAAGTGATGTCATACATGTCATAAATAGAGTGGTCAGTGCTCATAACGAATCTGCCTGAACGATGACAGTCATGCTGCATTCATCCATGTGTCCAACTGCATAACTTTCCGAACAGACCTCATGCACATGGTTGAAATATTTGAAATCGCTTATGGTGCGTCATGATAATCGAGGAGCAGGAGCTGGATAAGGAAAGGTGAGGAAGTCGAGCTATAATTACCAAAAAGTAGTGAAATGATCTACATGCCGTAAATTGCCAGCCAAACGCGCAGGAATGTGATAGGGCCACGTCATCTCTCACTTACATAGCGTTGATAGCAGTTGATCAGATATTGAGATGTAACAAAACTCCTGGATGCAAACTATAACACATACAAACACAATATTGGATGTCAATAATGTGTATCTGATTCGTTGCATAGAATTATTGTGTGTACAAAGGCTGTTTCGATGTGATTAATGTGAGCATCAACGGAGTGTCAACAATTTTTAGTCTTACACATTCGGTAATCAATGGGCGGCATTGTCACATACTGCCAAATTGAATGTATTGGTGGGCGTTATAGCCAAAGAGACAAATGACACGCTCATTGCCACATCCTGAAAATGAGTCTCAACAGAGCGTCAACGATGTTTGGCCTTGCATCGTGAAAAATCGAAAAGGCTGTGCGGCGACATTAACACATAATCGAACTATCGGGCGCCTTTCCAGGGAAAAATGTTTTTCGGATCACCGTTCATATGCCCTGAGAATGAGTGTTGACGCAGCGTCAACAATTTTAGGCCTTCCGTCTTCATTAAGCAAGGTGCCCTGCGGCGACATCGACTTATAATCGAGCTATCAGAAGTCTTTCTAGGGAAAAACACTTTCGGCGACATCGTACCTATGCCCTGAAACTGAGCGTCAACGGAGCGTCAACGATTTCAGGCCTTTCATCTTCGTGAATCAAGGGGCTATGTGGTTACATTATTCCATAATCGAACTAGTGGCCGCATTTCTAGACAAAAGTGTTTGCAGCAACATCGTAAATATGTCCTAAAATGAGCGTCAACGGAGCGTCAACGATTTTTGCTCTTGTATCTTGGATAATCTAAGTGCAATGGGACGTACCAAACCCACAATCAAACTATCGGTAGCCTTGGTGTGGCAAAAATCCTAGCAACGATATCGCGTCCGCCTCCTACAATTGAGTGCCCACGGAGCATAAACAATCTTTGTGGGGGCTCAGTAAGCCACACAGCAATGAAGTGCATTGTGCTGTTCCTAAATTGGGTTTTACACGGTCAGCCTTTTCAATATGTCTCTGTATACAACTTCACAAATTTGCATGCAATGTCTCACAGATCTGATTTTTTTGCTTGTAGCTCTAGAGTCAATATTTAAGGACCAGGAATCTGCTGTACTATAACTTTACTTTCAGCAGTCACTCAAGTCATATTATCAAGCTTTTTTATTCCTGCCGCCATGTCTGATTCACAATCTTTAAATACCTCAATGCTAGGGTTTATGATCCCTTTCAAAAATGAATGTGTCTTTATTCGGGATTTGAGCGACCTTAGTTAACAAATCGTCTTCGACACTTGGTGGGCTGCAATGAATGTAGACTCGAAACGTCCAATAGCTTGGAATGATTCTAGACATGCACCTTTGGGGCGATTTTACTTACACTGTGGAATTGAAGAGACCGGCAGCCCTGGAATCATATGTATCGTTTGTCACCAAGTTCTTCGTCATCCATCAGAACACGGGACAAGCTCAATGGGGAAACATTTGCTTGCAAAAGCTCACATCACAGAGTTGAACGAATTAACAGAGTCAGAAGTAACTACATTAACGAGTTCGATGGTCGATGAAACAGCATTGGCAATCCTGAAGAGGCAAGGAAGTCGAGGAATTACAATAGTATGTTCGCAGAGGGAATTTATCTTTGACATCCAGGTTGATCCATATTGACCGAAATGACAGAGAAAATGTTCCAAATTGGCAGCTAAGGACTTTGGAACTTCCGAATTTCACCAATACACGTGGAATCGCTACCTCATGTTAGGATTTGTTTAGGCTCGTAGTTCATGGAATGCTATATCAAATCTTGAGCTGCAATGGTCATATAAGGCATTACATGATGACCTAGGGCTGCCGTCCGCTACGACCCTTAGCAACATCTGCCAGAGGGTATATGCACTGACCGTGGATGCATTTGAGAACCAATCGCCGTCACGAAATAAAATGAGTTTAGCTTTGGACGCATGGACATCAACAACGTAACTTGCCATATCGTCGGTCATTGCTAACGATATGGATCAAAATTGAGCATTGCGTGAAGTTCAACTCGCTTTCGATGAGGTTGATCGCTTATTCTTTTCCACTTTCGAAAACTCATTGAGGATGGTAGGTCAAGGGCCAACATACTGGAGCAACGCTAGCCGTACATTTGAAGGATGTGCTTGATCGTTTCAAGAATACTGACGGCCGATTGCTTGGTATTACGACTGATGATGCTTCCTCAAATTATTCGATGACACGCAAGCTGGAATCAACACTTGAGGCCTCTGGAGTGGAGTGGCCTGCACTGAGGAACCACATACCATGCATGGCGCACGTCATACAGCTGGCTGTAGGTGCATTCATGAGCAGTCTCAGTGTAAAAGGCCGCACCAAGTCTTGGGAAGCCCATGAGCGCAATCAGCAATTTGGAGAGAATGAAAGCATAGACATTTGGAAAAGTCAAAGACTTCGAAAAGAGGGAAATGCTAGAATCAATAAAGTGTCGGCCATGAAACCAAGTGTAGCAAAGATAATTGAGAAAGTACGTATTTCATGATATTTTGGAAGTCCTGAAATTGACCGTCATATAGCAGAGAATGTTTGCAGTATTGATTACGCTGGCACCTGGTCATCGAAACGAGTTTATTGACTGTCCAAAAGCCAAAGTCCGCATCGCCGTACTTCCGATCATTGATGTGAAGACATGGTGGAACTCAACATTGGAGTTACTTGAACGCGCCAGCTGATCATGGGAATTCACGCACGAGTGGCTCCAAAATTCAGAATATAGCGATTACCGGTAACTCTTCACAACACCAGATGAATGGACGATTGTCAAGTATGTGATGGAAGTATTGAGGCCATTCTGATATTGGACCCTGTGGATGTTGAAGAGGCATACAGTCACATTGCATCACATTATCACAGTGTACAATGACATGTTTGATCACATGGATGGCGTTATGCGAGCTTTGGCTAAGAAGAAGACTCGATGGAAGGAGGACTTGTTCTTCGCTGTGAAGGTAGCTCGACAGAAGCTGTCCAAATATTATGCCAAAGTGACTCCAACGACGGGTATGCTGCTCATTGTAGCACGTAGCCTCGATCCTTTCCGCAAGTTGCAATCGTTTCGGAAGCAGGACAAGGGTATGGATATTAATCCTGAGGACGAGACATCCAATACAACCCCATACAAGGAAGCCTTTCTGAAGTACGTGGAGAATGAATATTGTGCCAAACATCGACGTGTGCCGGTCAATAAACCAGAAAATGTAATGAGCAGTAGTCTCGTCCCCTTCTCCATGGTCCCAGCATCCCGTCAATAATCCTTTGATCCATAGGATTTGTCCAGCAAGGATGAAGAATACTTAACGCCTACCGATGTGGCTGAAACAACACCTGGACGAAGCGATCGCGCAGCAAGCATATTGACCGCCTCCAGGCTCCATTTGAATTCACCGCCTGAAGCACCAAGAAAATGTGGGCAAATTAATCCAAATCTCAATGATCACCACTCCGACCCAATGGAGATTAGCAGTACATTTTGGATACTGGACATAACCAACTAGTGGCGGCAGCGAGAGGGAACGCACTCAAAGTATGCCGATCACCCCAATGTGGCGCGCGACATATTCTGTCTCATACCGCATGGTGTGGGAGTGAAGTCCAGTTTTTCCCTTGGCCAAGATGTTATCAGCTGGAGGCAGTCAAAAACCACAGGCGACACCCTTCGCAACAAGGTCGTTGTAAGGCAGTTTGCTCGAGCCAATAACACGATTTTGGCAGGCGATGAGACAGAATCTGACACGACAAACACTGAAAACGACTCAGAAATGAAGAAAGAGGCATCGGAAAGGAAACTGCACAGAATGGCCAAGGTCCACGACTTCCTGGAGATGTGGCAGGGCAGCCAAATCCTATGTGCTACCCCCAAGGAATCTCGCGCTCAAATCAAGCAGATGTCCGCCGTAGGATACATTTCGGACACTGAACAGATCGTCAAAGCCTCGTGGTCACTCTTTCAACATGATCGTGCAGCTGCATTTTAACTGACAGACAGATCATTTTTGCCACCAGCTTTGTCTGCAAAGGACCTCCTTGAAAGATAAAATCAAATATTAAACTTCCGCTGAATCCGTTGAATCAACCGTCATCCAGTCAAAAGTGATATGGATAGTGCACCTGAAAGCATTTCGGACACCGAAGATTGGCTAAACTGCAATGGCGACTTGGATAATCCAAATGACACCGAAGACCATAGCATGGCAGACGTTGAATCTGATATTGAGCAAGGCGAGGGTACCGAGGACCCAGAATGCCCAGAGCAGCGGGATGTGAGCGCCTTGCCAAATGTTCCTGGATTGATTCGGCCAACACGAAAGTCAACGAGACATGCTGAAAAGGTGTTTGTGTCGGTTGATGCAATAGAAACGAGGAGGAATAAGGGAGTGAAGAAAATGCAGGACAGAATGCGTCAGCTTCTTTATGTAGCTTGACCAAGTGTTTCAGTTAGAGATATATTATGGGCGAATGGTGAGCAGTAGCTTGTGGATACCCTTTGATAAATGGATGTATAGCAGGCGAAATGAAGCTTTTGACAAGATATATAAATTCTAGTCATGTGAGAGCGAACAGTGCAAGAAAGTTACTGCGCTCGGCTTTGCCAAAGTGAAGAGTCTCTATCTGACAGAAAGACAACCAATCAGCTCAAATCATGATGAACCCAATTGTCGAAGGCAGCATATATTGAATGGACATTAGATTGAAATGAGCGTCAACGGAGCGTCAACGATTTTTGATCTTGTAAGTACGGTAAGTGAACAGTGATAAGGTCGCTGTTATTTATAACTGACGTATTGGCAGCATTTATTGGGAAAAGCGACAGCAACATGGTTACCACCCCATCCTGAGAATGAGCATCAACAGAGGGTCAACAATTTTTAGCTTTACATCTTGGGTAATTTATGATCTGATTGGTTGCAGATATCTATTCATGAGAAATTGGCAGCCTCTGAGAGCAAAAACAACAGCGACATGCTCCCTGCCACATCCTCAAAATGAGCGTCAACGGAACGTCAACAGTTTTAGGTGTTGAATATTTTGTAATCACAGCATCGTGCGGATCTGGGTGCTCATAAACGAATTATTGACGGCCTTGATAGGCAAAAATACAATATATCAAAGGTAAAACATGGATTCCAAATTGATCGATATTGCAGGCTGCACAACATGCAAAAATGCATTATTGGTTGTTGAAAATGCGATTTTGATAAGATATTATTAACAAACTGCAAACACAAGAGCTTTATATGAATCTATAGATGGACCTGCTGGGCCACCCGCTGGCCACCCGACCAATTCGGCTGGGTTGGGAGTTTACCATCAAACCGTACCCGAGGAGACAGTTCGGGTGTATTGAAGCCCCGGACCGCCATTTTCGAAACGGTTCAGTTTGGACCCAAACCCGGACCCGAAGTGACGGTCCGGAACCGTTGCTAACACTACCCAGGTGTTAGATTGTATTAATGCAGAAGCTACTGCTCTCATCAGTTACACATTGGTGGGCTGCGTTATTGCCCCATTGGACTCCTCCACTATGATAGGAACTCCTCAATCCCCGTTGGCCCTCCTAAGCCCAGGTTGGCACTTGTAATTATCATTCAGTGCTTCATAACCCCCTCCCCCCATATTGCATTCCCCTACTGGGCTGGGCACTCCTCAATTGTTGTGTGTACACCACAGCCTCATTCAGGAGTGCCTCTACTCGATTCGGTCTGCAGTACGCCAGTTTGGCACTCCTCAGCTTGGATCGGTGCTGTTTGGTGCATAGGCCCTTATCCATTGCAATTGGCACTCCTTCTCCTCGAATCTTGCCCCACTATTGTATTCTGCACTCCACCATCACTGTCTGTACTCATCTTGTTCGCCCTGCACTCCCCGTCTTGGTTACTCTTCATTTCCTGATTGTACTTTACTTTTTCACCCGAATACAACATATTGCCTTTCAAACTCCATTTTGCTTCACAGCAAGTGTTAGCAACAGTTCCAGGTTACCCGGCTGCAGTCCAGGTTGTAACCGAACCGGAGGCCCCAGTCCGGGTGAGGAGCTGCCGAGGAACCAGACCGTGTAACTAGTGCCAGGGTATGACATGGACCGGACATAGAAACGTGGGTTTTTGTCCAGGTTGGAACCGGACAGCAGTTCCATTTTATGGTTCATACCACTTTGGCTATAATTAAGTTTTTGAGTTCTGATCATATTGTGACATGATCAATACCTAGACCGTGCAGTTTTTACAGCTCTTTCACCTCCCGCATCCAGATTTGAGATCTGACCAATGTTCGTTGAATCACTGTGAAATAACGCCAAATTTCATGAGAGATTTGCCGGCTTTGATCACGACTCAACGAACATTGGCCAGATCGCAAATCTGAAACCGGGAGGTCAAACAGCTGGTGAAACTGCACAATCTACGTATTGATCATGTCACAATATGGTCAGAACTCAAAAACTTAATTGGAGCCCAAGTGGTGAGTTTTCCATGCCGGGTTGTTGATCTTAAAACAGGCCCAATTGCATTTGTCCGGGTTATCGTTGGTGAAATCCCATTGCCACAGTCCGGTTCAGGTTTGGAACGTGACCCGGAACTGACCCGGGAATTTGGAACCGTTCCTACCACTGGTCACAGCTAGGAAACATCTCAATCCAACCTTGGTTCGACCTCTCAAATTGTGTCAAACAACATCCATATCCAATTTAACCCACCTGCCAGGGCCAAATTATTTCAAAGATGCAGGGAACCTCCAACCTTCTCATACTGTTGATCAATTGTGCATTCATGCATTTGTTGGCCCCAATGAGATGGGAGATAAAGTTAATCACATTGACTCCATGGTCAATCAATATTATTAGATGGCTGAGTCAGGATATTATTTTGCTGTAATAGGTTTCATTTTTGGATCACTGACTGTTTTCTTTTGTTCCTTAATGTAGCGATGCAACATATGGAATGTTGAATGAGATGTTAGATAGTATAGTATGATATAGAATTCAATTATGAAAAATAATTCATGCATTGTAGTCACCATGGTGGGTAATCGTATTGCTCATGTACATATGAAGAGTTCCTGAGCACACCAGATATCCTCCACATCAGCATCCATATGAACCCAATCTCCTTTCAGCATATTTGGGATGCCGGCATTGGTTGGCCAATAGTCACAGTTGATTGCAAGGTTCTCTCTGGTGCTCCGGTGCGGTCACAAATGTACCACTCACATGAAGCTGCCATACCTGTTGTTGGAGATCCAACTACCTCTGACAGCTGGCTGGAATGCCCCCCTAGAGTCTAATTCTCTTCTGACATTGCTGCTTGTAAGTTTACACTCTGCCTACTCTCACACTCTTGGAGGCTCCCAGTGACTAAACTACATTTTTCTGATGATATAGAGACCAATTGACATCTATTGCACACTACTAACAAATATGGAAGCACAGAGACAATTTTTGCATTGTGCAGCCATGATAGTCTAAGACAAGTCAGTTGAATTATCACCCCTATCAAATGGAGCAGTATACAAATTCTGCTGGAAACCAACAAGATCAGATGGGAGTGAACAGGATACAGCTCCAAGAGGAGTAATGGAGAGCCTCAACCCAGGTGTCACATTGACATTGACCAAGAGCCGGAACTGAATGGTGACAAAGATGATTATGATCATTACATCGATACTATTAAATCCAAATGTATCATAACTGATGATTGAGATCAGCAGGAAGAGAAGTGGAAAATTTTTGTAATACTCTTTCAGAACATGAAAATTAAGTCAGCACCATCATGCTGAATTCAAATTGCATATTTAATATCAAGAATCAACAACACCCCAGTGGAGGTGCAAGAGCATTCGAGATCTGTCTCAGCACTCTTTGGTCAGATTTCAGAACTCACAACCACCTGTTCAGGGGAGCAAATACTGAGATAGTTTAGTATATACTGGTGTACCTTGGCTGATAGGTGCGTGATACTGATAAAGTGCCACCAACAGTGCTTATGACTCACCGAGCACTATGAGGTAGTGATAGCAACGGTTCCAGACCACCATTTTGGGGCGGGGTCCGGGTCACAACCGAACCGTTACCAAATTGGAGGTGCGTGTCATCAATACACCCAAACCGTCAATTTGATTACAGTTTGATGGATGTCTCCCAACCTGTCGGATTTGGGCGGGTTCTCAGTGGGTTGTCCAGCGGGTCCATCTCCTGATTCATATAATGCTCTTGTTTTTGCTGCATGATGATAGTATCTTATCAAAATCACCTATTCATCATCCAGTGATCACTGTTTGCATGGTTTCCAGTTTGCCATATGGGTTAATTTGGAATCCATGTTTTTCCCTTTATATATTGTATTTTTGCCTAATAAGCCATTCAATTGCTCTATTATGAGCTCGAATATCCACGCGATGCCTTGATTACCCAATATGCAAGACCAAGAATTGTTGACACTCTGTTGACACTTAATTTCATGATGGGGTAACGTATATGTCGTGCAATGTTGTGCCTGAAATGGCCACCATTACTTTGTATATGAAATATTGTCACACAGCGACAATAGGATTACGCAAGATGTAAGACCAAAAATCATTGACGCTCCATAGATGCTCGTTTTCAGGATGGGGCAGAGAGCATGTCACTTATGTTTTAGCCAGTAAAGGCAGCAAATACCTGATTTATGGATGGCTGCAACCGGTCGCCACTTCGATTCCCCAAGATGCAAAGCCGCCAATCGTTGACGCTCTGTTGATGCTCATTTTCAGAATGGGGCAGTGACCATGTCAATTTCACTTTTAGCTGTGAAGGCTACCAATACGTCAGTTATGTGTAGCAGCGACCAAGTCACATTTCGATTACATCACTTACAAGACCAAAAATCATGGCTGCCCGGTTGACACTCATTTTTAGGATGTGGTTGCGATAATGCCACTAGCTATTTTGCCTATACAGCCAGCCAGTACATTGATCATGGGTTAATGTCGTTGCCCAGCCCTTGGATTGTCCAAGATTGAAGACCAAAAATTGTTGATGCCTCGCTGAAGCTCATTCTTAGGATGGGGCAACCAGCATGTCGCTTGCCTCTTAACCTATTAGGACGACCAATGATTTCACTTTGGGAGGATGTGACTGTGCAGGCCTTTGATTGCTGATCATGTAAGACTAAAAATTGTTGATGCTCTGTTGACACTCATCTTTAACACATTCTAACAGTCATTGTATGCTTGATAATTGGATGCAAAAATTCATGTAGTGTTTACTGACAACCAATATATGGTGTCTCTGCATAATGATTTGCATCCCAAAGCTTTGTGGCCTCGCGATGTTTGATCCACCACTATACTCATTATCTTAGTGATGGATGAGGTAGCCCTATCCCATTCCAGCGATTTCGGCCAGCGATTTATGGCATGTAGATCTGTTCACCAGTTTTTGATTAATATAGCCTGACTTCCTCACCTTTCCTCATCCAGCTCCTTCTCCACAAGTTTGATGACCTACCATAAGCAATTTTCATAATCTCGACTACGTGCACCAGGTCTGAGCACAGAGTTATGCAGTTGGATGCATGGATTAACGCAGCATGACAGTTGCCAATCATACAGGTTCGTATCTCGCACTGATCTCTCCTCCTATCACTCCTATGACATCACTGACTTATATTTTGTTTTTAAATTTTGTGTATGTTTTAGTTTTGTCTTTCACACTTTCCGGAAACAGACTAGTCGATATCAAGCCTCTTGGTGGTCTATCAATGCGATCTGCAGGATAGACATTTCGCATGGCCCGTACAACCCTTGCACATGCACAGACAAATTATCGTGTCTCACTGTATGGTCACTGAAATTGATAAAACTCTGACACTTAGCAAAAGGGGAACATGAATGGCTTTTGAAAGAGATATATCGTCAAAGATAGGAATTCACCTATCCATTCCTCCAATGATGCAGGTGCCATCAGCATTTCTTTGTCCGAATCTGATTTCGATATGGTATTTAGCCAGGGACGCAATATTCAGGGGTTGAAGCTTGTGGGTTCAACAGACTCTTCTGTATTGATCTGTGATGATTTGGGCGCCACGTCGGGCGAGAGAGACCCTGTGAGTTTGGGAGACTGTCGTTTCCCGGGAACTAGCCTCGTATGACTTCTTCCTAGTCGAGAGGTCTCCTGCGGCACATGCGATGATCTGTGGTCAATATCAAGAGTCTACATATCCTCTCAGAATGTTCTCCGTTCAGGTGCTGCTGCGACCTCATCCTTCAGCAGCTTGACAACTGCCGGAACCTTCTATTTGGCTGTCCTGTACTTCTAATACCTTTCATGGAGGAAGTTGGCCGCATCCTCCCAACCCGGTTGTGTCGATTCGTCAAGGTTCATCTGCTTCTGCTGAAACCTCTCCATCCGGTGATTTAGCATTCTGGAGATTGTGCCCATCACCCAGCCGAGTTCATCATCTTCAGTCAGCTTGCCCAGCTCTGTATCTTCTTCATTGTCTTCCTTATCATCCACATCCTCCCGATTGTCAGAACTTGCATGATCCCTCAGACTGTCTCCGATCACATTCAGCATCTCCTGAGATGTTTATTGGGGCTTTCTGGTAGTTAATCCCGCGTTTCCAGCAATTTTCATTTCATCCTGCTCCCGTCTGATTGCTGTCTCTGCGTGTACAACTGGCTGTGTTGCCACAGAGGTTTGTCTGTCCTCATAATCCTCGATCCATCGCTCTTTCTCTTCAGTGCTCAAAAAGTATATTTCTCATCTTTTCCCCGCGGCAAGCTTCTTTTTGGATTGAAAACTGCACAACACCCCTGGAGCTCGGAACCTATCTGCTGCCAAGCAACTGTTACCTTCATTCGCTTGATGACGTCGTCGTGTTGAACGCTATGTCAATTCACCGTATTTGCCTGCTGTTAGTTGAGAGAAGTTCGATTTCGGAGCGTCGACTATTGTATGTTGTGTTGACTTTCTTGTTGGGCGAGATGTTGTATGTTGCAATCTATGGACGATATACACGCAAGCTGCTTCATGTATGTCAAGGTTGGTATGTTTGATCAACTTGAACAAAGCAAAAGCTATGTTTTGACAGTCACTAATCTGGGAATAGTTATGCTAACCATACAATATGAGACGATGTTTAGCGCCTGGTTAATGTAAGATTGCCGGGATTTCATAAGACAAACATCACCAGATGTCCTTTCGGTCGAAAAACGTCCAGTTAATATTTGACACACTTCAGATTTCGGCTAGCATTAACATATAGCTATCCCTGTAAACGAACACTAAACATCGGACTGACATGCTGCAAATCACGGGACAGTTGGAAACCTCTTTAACCTGTGGCTGTACGCAGCAGGATTCATCTTGCTCAGATCGTGCAAGTTGCCTGGTATACATTCCATCTCGACTTCAAGCTAACTTTCTATTCCTCAGGACTTCACACTTCCTTTCATTATCATCTTCCTCTCCTTTTCCACACCAGCAAATCCTAGCTACAGAAAGACGTCAGCGCAGTGAGAGTGGATCCATATAGAGCTGACCGACTGACGTTTCATCTAATGTGGCACCCGCTGGGACACAGCAATAATGCAGACACCAGTAAGTCCACCACGACACTGCCAATGCAGCCACCAACAATTTCACCCAGGCCACACTGTTAAAAATGTTCCGTAACTCCAGCAGCAGCAGGAATAACAAGCAGCATGCAATCGAATGTGAGTATATCCATATCCAGGCAGATGGCTGTCGACCAACAACATAACATACAGCTGGTATACATGGAGAAACATGTGACCAATAAATTGCTGCCGTGATGGGAAACGCACGTCGTCCACCAACTCATCTTTCCGCACAGTCCGCGAAAATGAGCACTGCGATATACGCAGATGATTTTCGCGATAAACATCCCGAGCAGATAGTGTTAGCAACGGTTCCTGTTTTGGACCCAGCCAGTGTTATTGGTCTGCATGGCAACATCCTTACCCCATCGAACATCGACGATTTGCTATGCCAACCATCACTTTAGGCCCTCAAATATTGATCAGAGAGTTTAGCGTTTGTTATGTAGAATATGCAGCTCAGCACGGCGCATCTTTTGGCAGTCTCCGATTTTCGATATCTTTAAATCTGAGCAAGCAGTAGCCCAAAAACCTCGTTTTTCAGCCAACAATGACAATAATTTCAAAGCAGCTTGCTGAGTATTGAAGATATCAGAAATCGGAGACCACAAACAAATTCACCGTCTCAAAGTCCATCTTTCATATACCAAACTCTAAATTATCGCATGAATGTTCAAGGACTTAATTGAGGGAACTGTTTGGCACAAACCCGGGCTGAACCTGCAGGGTCCGGGTTTTCTTGGAACCGCTATATTAGAAACTGTCCGAAAACGGAACCATTGCTAACACTACCAGGAGTGGACAAAACAGGCTTTAGACACCTTACAGGGGGCTGTGGAAGGATATATGGTAGAAGTAATAGCCGAATCTCGCTTTTAGAAGTAGAAACTGATTTCTTTTAGGTTTTCAGTATGTCAGCTACTACGGCAAGGCAAGGAGGTCAGGTATAGCTAGAACAATCCAACATGCACCAAACCTTGAATATGGCCAAAATGGCCACGGGAGGGTTTTTGCAGGGCTTAATAGAGGAAACACAATACCTTTTCAAGAAACCTTGAGCTGAAGTCTGTGAAGAGAATAAATGGGGAGTTGAGTTTCCAGGGCATAGAAAGGTGAAGGCTGCAATACGGCAATGGTTTGTGAAAATCACACTGACAGCTGCCTTCCTTGCCAGAATGGCACAACAAAGAACCCCCAGACATGCTGCAGGTACAAAGGAATGGGTGCACCTCTACCAGACCGACCCAGACAGCCCACCCCAGAACTGATGCCAATTCCGCCCCTAACACCACCTGCACCACACTGTGAAAATGAGGGAGGTCAAGGTTCCCAAATCGACAGTGTGCCTGCAGGATATGCGTATTTACATGCTCCTCTTCCCAATGGTCGAATTTTCAATCTTGATGCATATTCCAAGGCTAGCAAGCACAGAAAGGATTTTATTCCAGATCTGCAGACTGATGAAGGAACATCCACTGTTCAATACAGCATCTGCTGTGTGGTAATGCAGCTAACATCCATTTCGCAGATGAGAGCAGCCTATTGAGCAAACCTGTAAGCAAAGACGAGCATTGATCAAACACAACGGCATGTTTGAATGTGTTACTCCCTCCAATTAGCGGACACTTTAAAGTATATTTCAAAGGATATATTCATATGTATTATTAAAGAACAACTTTGTCATAAAGGAGAAAGTGCATGAAGCTGATAGAAAGGCTGCCAAAAGAACATTAATGCTATATAATGCCAAAACGAATGATTGCATATAGCAGATATACCCATGGCAAAATGATTGTCCCCGGAGCGTCAACGGTTATTTGTCTTGTAAGGCAGATTCTTAATCAGTGTTGTGAATGCTGTGAAGCATAATGAAATTATTGGCCACCTTTATAGCCAAAAACGCTAGCCATGACATCACTATTATCTCCTAACACTGAGCATCAATGCAGTGTCAAAGATTTTTGGTGTTGTAAGTCAGGTAATTAATAGGAGACTTGGTAGCTGTGTAGCATAATGAAATAATTGGCCGCCTTTATGGGCGAAAACACTAGCCATGACATCACTACTATCTCATCAATATGAGCGTCAATGGAGCATCTACAATTTTTGGTCTTGTAAGTCAGGCAATTAAGAAGTAAGTTGGTACTGGTTATACATAATCAAAGTATTGGCCGCCTCTATAGGCCAATATGAAGGTGACATGCTTCCTGCCCCACCTTGAAAATGAGCGGCAACGGAGTGTGAATGATTCTTGGTCTTCCATCTTGGGCAATGTATGTGGTGCATGATCGCAGACATCAATGGAGGAGGCACTGGCAGCCTTGATAGGCAGATAAGCAAGACATATTCCCGCGGCAGCCTCCCTGACAGTAACGACTGATTTCATTTACAAAGCTGCAACTAAGTGTTCATGAGCATTGTTGCTTGCAAAAACAGTCTAAACTTGGTATACTGACAATAACAGCCACAATGCCCCTTGATTAACCATGAGGGAAGACCGCAAATTGTTGAAGCTCCAGTGATGATCATTTTCATGATGGGGTAGGGTGCGGGTCGCTTTCTCTTTCGCCAATGAAGGTGGCCAATATCTTTCTTATGAATATCTGCAGGCAATCACTACTCAGATTACCCAAGATGCAAGACCAGAAATCGTTGACGCTCCATTGATGCTGATTTTCATGATGGGGTAGGGAGTGTGTCTCTGAGTGTTTTGATTATAAAGACAGCCAATACATCAAAAAAGATAATGGCATAACAATGTCAATAATTTGCGATTAGCAGTAGAATAACCAATTGCGATCATAAATAGATACACGCAAAGACCAGAACCGGAGATCGGAACCTATGGGCCTGGCCAAACCCACCGAACCGCATGAATTGATGGGTTAGAGTCTGGGTTTAGCTTGGGAAGCAGCGGCAGGTTGGCGTTTCTAACTGGTCTTGAACCCAAAGGAACTGATTTTGCGGTCCGAACCCGGAGCACTGCCGGGTTACCCAGACCCGTTGCTATCATTAGTCTGAGGCCACACTCTCCTGGCCGGTAATCACCAATGCCTTCAATATCTTGACCTTTTCAAGTCCAAAATGCAAATCTAATTTGCAGTTAAGGTGCAAAGGCAGACCCCATCTATCTAGGTATTCCATGACAAGATTCAAGGATATCACAACTGCGCTAAAGGTGTATACACAGAGTCAAATCCAGTTTAACGAACCTGTCAAGGTGCTGATTCGGGTAATGAAAAATACAAGATTATAGTGTATAATATAATCTTACCCTGGCTGAAGTATTATATTTGCCCAAAGTTAAGGCAGTTGACCAAGGAAAATGGGAGATTCAACTCCATCAACATACTCTTTGACTAAGTGGTAGACATTAAATTTCCACCACAGAAATCATATCTGTGGATATGCTCAACTGAAAGTGGAAAAAGTGAATAGCAGCAAAGCAAGATATCATATCAACTATAGATATGAACCTCTACAGTGAGATGTTTCATATCAGGACTCAGCCCCAGAACAAGGTTGAATTTGAGATCAACTTATCCACCCACACCATGGGTATCAAATGTGGAGTGTCTTGCACAGTATGAATTCAACATGTATCAGTGATAAAGAGCAACAGGCAATTGAAATCCAGAATGGACAACATTTTCAGCCACTGGCAGAGAAGAACAAGAGTGAAATCAACTACTTGACTCTAATGATAAAGAATGGCAAGTCAAGTGCCAATAAAGTATCTATATGCATTAGCAAAAAACAAGTCTACATTTGGCAGTCTCTGTCTTTACAAGAGGGATATGATACCAAGGAGCTCAAAATTTGAGCATATGGGTTATGGACATTCATAGTGACTTTGGACAAGGTAACTGCATCAGCTATCATTAAAACTAAGGGTTGATTTCAAGCCCTGGAGTGTTCACATGTTTGGTACATATTTCTACTCTTCCAATACCTCCAATTCGGTATTCATTATATATGAAACTCAGATACAGGATTGGCACAGTGAGAAGCGGCACATACAGGCACTTATTGACAGTAGTACAACTAACACAATGATGTCTCCAGTGCTCCATTGAAGACTCAAACTGTGACATCAAGTGGCTGATACTACCACATTTTGGAATTAATGGAGAGGTGATTGAGCTCACAAAAGGTTGCCAAAAAATGGTTATTTTGAACCCATGTGTAAAACACCTAACTTCTGTTAACAAATCAGAGATATTAGTGGTACTGATCAAGTCATCAGATCTGAATTCCAGCAACCATGTAATCTAATCACCAAATCTGTAGATCACCTGCTCAAGAACATTCCTCTTTTCATGGTCAATTCCAAATGCTCCAGATACTCAAGACACCCAGGTAACAGAGAAGGAAACAAGAGTACTTAGCATCGAATGGCTTTCAGTCAATGCATATAATGATCAATTTGGTAGTTCGTAAGTTATCTTAGCCTTGCTCTTGATTATAGAGACTTGGATAGATTGGCTGAAAGCTATGGTGGAGCAGACTCATGAAAAAGATGAACCCCCTCAAAGGCTGAACAGCAAAGCATGAAGCAGCAGCAATAGTTAAAGGAGAAGAGAGTCCAGGTGGAAATGATGAACAACTAATATTGCCGTGCTGTGACATAAATAGAGTGACCAGATGACAGGGCTGCATTGATTAGGGAACAAACTGCTAATAATAAGACCTGGTGGATTAGTACCATTGTTCCGCTGCCAATCACATAATCAATGCTTTTGCTGATAATGACCCATGAAGAATGTGTTGAGCATGAGTATATAGATGACACAATTGACATTTCTGCCAAGTACCGAGAAATTTTCAACGTATCCAGCATAATGAAGGCAGAAGCACTTGCATACCTTGGACTCATTCACCATATCATTGGCCTTAAAGCAGACTACCAGTTGCCATACAGTCCAATCTACAACCTTTCAGAAGTTCAACTTTGAACACTCATAGCATACAGTGAAGCAAATACAGCCAATAGATATGTTAAGTGATCATTATTACTAGCTACAGCTGCAATCAGATTTACCAAGAAGACATAAAGTGGCCTGAGATTCTGCATTGACTATTGAACACTCATCACAGCTACTGTAGAGAGGTGGTTTGTGGTATCATTAATCGCACAGATACTAGGTTGAATATATAAATCTCATATCTTCACAATGCTTGATACGCAGACTACCTTTCACCTCATCTGGATCAAACAAGCCGATGAATACAGAATGGCTTTCCAAACATCATATTGTCAGTTTAAATATGGGGTTGTATTTTTTGGCTTAACCAACCCACTGGTCATATTCCAGTCCTACATTGGTAATTGGTTACCATCATATATGGATAATATTGCCATTGCGATCTCAATCTTATTCTGATTTTCTCCAGTCATGAAGAGACGTATGAGGCAAAAGTAGAAATGGTGCTTGAATGGATATAATATTCCACACTGTTCAATGATACTGGAAAGTGACAATGTGGGGAATTGGATATCGGCCTATTCATGTGTGTAGTTAACTTTCGAGCAGTTCGCATGGAAATGAACTGAATGGCTATACAAAAGAACTGGCCAACATGATAACTAATTCAGCAAGTGCAATTGCATTTTGAAGTTCCCAAATTCTCCGGAAGGGATATTTAGAAATCAGCCAAGGTAACACTAACCTGACCAGAGCTATGGTGAATGGTAGCACTATTACCCACTCTGAAAGCCTCTGGACATATACTCACCAAATCTAACAAACTCCTCTTCATAGAGACTGGACTGTTGAGTGGGAACTGCAACATTTGAAACTCATGAAGGCCTTTACTGTGTCACTGAATCTGCATGAGGTTCACTCTGCAATGCTGATAGTCCTGCAGACTGAGCTATATCTATTTGCACTGGCAACTATTCTCAATCAGGACTACAGATTTAGAACCTCTTCAACATCTATTATGAACTATAAAGTATGAACCACTGCCAATCAGAGCTATGGTACACACAATACAGTACTTCTCATCATCATTCAATTGATGAAACAATAGCATTACCACCATACCTGGGCAAATTCAAAGATTCTGGTATAATGTGACAACATAAATCCCAAATATTTCAAATCAAGAATAATGCCGACATATAGCCTGGCTCGATGGTAGGTAATACATTCTTCATACAGCATTATTCTGAAACTTCTGGCAGCCAACTGAAACCTTGCTGATATATCCGATAGAGGACCTGATTGCAAGATTGGATATAAGAGACTTATGATATCAGTTTTATAGACCTGAGCAGCTGTTTAACCATACCATAATCATCTTTTAAGAATCAAGACAGCCTGGGCTTGCAGTACACTGGCTCCCTCTATGAGAACGAAAATCGTCCATAACCCAGGTATTTGTTAACCTAATCTTATCAAGAGCAGTTGACTGGTTGGATTTACACTTATGAATAAGAAATACACTCCACTTTCAGATACTCTAATCTATGAGGGGAGGATGTAAATACTGGATACTCCCTGCTGCAATGTAATATGTCACTTCTGTGAGAAACCAAACTCTAGCCATTGTAGTGCCATTGAAACCACTGAACATGTATCTAGAGAATTTTACCTGCCTGGGATGGATGTTACAGTAGGTAAATATTTTGCTCAATGTGAGGTATGCCACTGAGTCAAGATAAATTGCTACCTACGCGATGGAATTAATATGTCACTTTCATCACCTTTTTTCTCTTGAAAATGCATTGCAATAAAGACTGTTACCAATCTACACAATACGATGGCATTGGCTAATATCAGTATATTGGCAGTTGTTGGCTGATTGACAAAGAAGGTAATCAACATGCATCGACAGAAGGATATTCAGTTACTAGAACAAGGACAAAATGAATTGAAACACATAATCTGTGCAGACAGTATACTGGATGATATTATCACTGACTGTGGCACAAAATTCACCAGCCAATTCAAGACTAATATTTGCTCTTGCATGAGTACTAATCATAGACACTCCACTGCCATCCATTGTCACATGGATAAGAAGACTTTACCCCCAATTCGGAGTTTGGCGTAATATCTTTGCGCCATCTGTAACCACAAACAAAATAACTGGGTTGAACTCGTACCTTTGGTGGAATTCACTAACAACAACATCAAACTCACTTCAACATGGATGACCCCATTCTGTGCCCTGTATCATTGACATACCCAGATGCAGTATAAGATACTGATAGCACAAAACCTGAATTCTATGACCCATGTAGAAGTCATATCTGAGGAACTGGAGGAGATACACAGCACCCTCCAAGAGTGCTTGTTTGACGTCAAAGTCCAAATTAGACTGACACATTTCACTTGTGTAACAGACATCACTATCAGAGTTGGAGACAGAGTATGGCCCGTGACAAAACATTTGTGTACAACCCTGAGGCCGTCAAAGTCACTCAAGTACTAGTATACAAGACTGTATCCAGGAAGTACCATCATCAGTAAGAGTACTGACATATTTGACTTCCAATGACAATGTGCAATCACAATGTGTTTCTTGTATCCCAACCTAATCAGTATACCCCCATGGGTAACAATAAACACTTGTCAGAGCAACATTGATTAATTTGTGATGATTCAGAAGAACAGGAAATTGATTGAATTCTTGGATTTCAATAGCTCTACATAATACTGCACAATCCAGCTCAGTGGGCAGACTCCGGCCATGTATGGTCAAGTTGGGAACCAACACGAAGCCAGGTAATGTCGTTGAGATGATTTATGAGTTTCACATAATGCACCTAGTAAAGCCACATTGGTAAGAAACTGATTGGCTGTTTACTTGGTTTCCCAGAGTTTTCTCTTCTCTTATTGCATACTGGTCAAGTATATATCGCATCAGCACAAGTTCTACTACTACTTGAGTGTATGAAATATAGGCAATCGGAGGAAGACTGTACTAGCATATCATATCCACCAATAGTTTGTTCTTTGCTGCACCAACACATCATGGGGGTTCAGTTTTTGCTTGATTGTATCTTCTTTCTCCAAGTCAAGTATCGTGTATTACAGGAGTGCTGCGCCCAACAATTGTAATGCTATAAAGGCCATGGACTCATACTTGTGGCTACAGTTATTGCAATCCATGTGCCAGGCAGGGTAAGTTCAAACTTACTGAAATATTGCCAGTGCTCTCACATCACCCTTAAGAATCGTACCATATACTTTTGCATATACACCCACTCAGGATCACATGTGCAAACATATTTTTATAAATATCCTACAAGCTGGAGACAGATATAGCAGCCCTTACACCGGGTTAAAAAGCCATATAGAAACCTTTCAAGCAGTCTGGTCAATCTTTCTAACATATATAAGTGATTTCAGAAACATGCAATCCCCTATGCATATAAGCAATAAATATTCAGATACTGCAACAGTATTCCCAAGTTAATCTGAAAGTACTCACAGTATGGCAGATACATTGCAGACAATACCATAGTTAACTAATAGTATAGTCAAATTTTGTAGCAGCTGAAATCTCCATACATTGATACACCACCTGAAGCATGGTATGGTTTTCTCATGACATTGTAGTTTAATATCCCATGACTGTAAGCTATTTCTTCTACAATATTCATTTTTACATAGTTATTGGTATTTTACATTTACAGGACAATTAGCTATATTATAATATAATGTATATTTTATATCCAGATGTATCTAGATGAGTTCAACAAGTGAATATGAGCGCAGATAGTATATGAATGAAATGTAAAGAGCATCTGTAGCTTACTATGGGGTGAATGTAGAGTTAAAGTTGAAAGCAGAAATGACAAAAACTCAGAGATTGTGATCAATTAAAACTGTTAGATGTATAGAGACACCAAAATCAATGATTCTTAGAGATACACATGCAGAATACATTTGAACCTATGCAAAGATTTATTTGATAGCTGTGATCGAGTAAACTTACTGATGTATAATTTAACTGGTAACTGTATATTAGCAGAAGAGATGATATTGCCAAATGTAGAGAGGTACATTGTGACTGTAATTGAGTGGTTTCATAAATACAGTTGCAGATGGCAATGAAGCCAGGTAGTATTCAACTTGTAAGAAATATTTGAGTATGTGAATACATACACTGGAAGGGGGTAATTATGGGAAATTGGATAGACACTTTGAAGATGTTATTGAGTCAGTATGGCAATGCACTTAGAGCCCATTGTTGAACAGTATTGGAGGATATTTACTTTCCTCCAATGTGGAGGTGCATCAGGATATAACCTATCTAGAGGTAATAAATCAGAATATATAAGTAATGGAATCAGACTTAATATCTGAATCATCTTGAAATATTCAAACTATATTAATAGTTGTCTTTATCTTTCTGCTGCTGGAAACAGAAGATGGTAAATTGGTAGGTGATCAGTCTGAAGAGAGATATAATATGTTAACTTGCGATCTTTCAACTGTACTGAAAGTATATTATCCTAATGTACCCTCATAGATGAGTGATAAGAGGCTAGCTTGAGCAGTACCAACAGTGAAAGAAATACAGAACAGTTGTTACATTCAAGAAATATCTCATCCATAAGAGATTAAACATCTTCCTGCCACAATGCAATATTGTAGTAAAAGATAGAATTGCCTCAATAGATCCAAAATAATTGACATAGCAATTAGGTAAAAATGGCTACTCTAAATTAAGATAGACTGTTCAAGTCAAATTGAGCACAATAAATTGAATATGAAACATACAGGAAGCATTCTTATTTGACAAAAATTGACACAGTTGCCTTTGATGGAAAATAGTAGCTGACAAAGATCTCTCTTCTACTAACTCCCCCACCTTCTAGCTAGTTCAGCTGTGTGAACATTTGTGCAATACAGATACATGTTAAATATCAATTACTTCGTTTAATCAGTTTCATTAGCCTTGGTAATCTAATATTGATTTCAGATAGCAATAAATATGCTTTGCCAAGTAAGTATGAAATTACCATGTATACCATTCAATCTCAGACATGATGTTAGAATTTAGTCATGTCAAATTCCTGTTCAGAATATGCTTAACAACAATTGAAATGCAGATATTAGTATCTGCGCATTCCACTCCACTAAATGAAAATGGTAGAACCTATTAAAGAGGACTTGGTGTAAAGTGTTAAGAAAAATATAGAACTGTGGTGAAATATTACTTAACTTTATGTATCCATGTGAGGGTATAGGTCGATATCGAGGAGCATGTGATAGACAACGGAGATAAATAGAATATAAGTGGATAGGGAAAGTAAGGTGTACAACCTACCACATTAGATGTGACACCCCTCAAATTAAAGATTGTACCTGTCATATTAGTTGATATTTCTACTCTTGTATATTTTGTAATTCATTTGCTATACAATATTCCCAATGTTCCAGTGTTTTCATAATAATTTCCCCAATTTTCTTCTGATTTCTTTTACTATCTCTCACTATCCAATTGACAACATTATTGGAATCAAAAATCGAAGGGATCAACTATTTCTCTGTTCCTTTCATTGCTATTATCATGAATGAATACTGTGTACAGTATTCACCCATGATTGACCTGCACCTTACCCAGAGCCAGTGTGTTCTCTATATTCATAATGGTTAATTAAAACCTACATTAAGACTAAGTTTTGTATGTGTCTTCTCTTGATCAGCTGCCTTGCATCATCTTTTAAATATCACTATTGTACAGTCAACTCTTATTTCATTTCCATGTTTGCAAGTTAACTCAACAAGTATATTTCAACTTAAGTTACACTATTTGTCTAATTGCCCAGCTAAGGGTTGAATAGATCCAGCCAACTTCGAAGCAGTTCAAATGTAACCTTGAAATTGATGATAGTCTAATGATTCGGAGGTTATATAAGCATATTGTTACTGATTATTCTCGGTGAGTTGGTGATTGACATTGTTTTGTTCAGACCTAAGAATCCAATCCTGTTTTCAAATTACATATCAACTCTAATACCATATAAAACTTTATTCAATGTAGATCTGCCCTGAACACCAATATGTTTTGGCCAAGTTGTAGTTGTAGTAGAGTCTTATTATAACGATCAGCACACTTCTGACTCGAAATCAGTATGTAACTTCTTTTCAAATTCAACAGCAACCTCTATGTCCATTGTACAGTTTCAGATATTAATGAACCTATAAGTTCGAAAATTTCATATCTATTAATAGATCCTTATCTACTGTCAAAAAATTTCAAACTGATATGGGAAAATTCTTTGTTATTTCCTTTTGCTCTGTAAATACTGATGTAATCATAACCCTGAGTCTGGAATATCTATGTGCACCTCATATTATACTGATTAACATATTATGTTGGAATACATTACTAACACAAATGAATCATTGAACAGAGTAATTTGGAATAAAACCTGCCACAAATAATTGGGATTTTACAATTGTACGGGGTGGATACCATTTTTCATACCATGGTCCAGTTACAATGCTGCCTGAATACAATACCTCACCTAGTTGTTTACTCTGGAATTCTTGTACATACTACTGTAATGGCAATGTCCAAGCTGATTGGTAGATAGTGGCAAGTGCCCAATGCTGGCTCAGCACATATTACAGAGTCATGTGCATAGAGGTGGCACTTAGATATCGATAACACAACTCACCTCTTACATCTTAACATATACTCTCATGCTTTCCTGTGAACCTACACAACCAACAGCAATTATCTACACATGAGGTCCAGTGTATGTGGAATTACACAGTATTCAATTGTCAAATGTTAGGATATATCTCGCTTACCAGGAGAAAAATATTTCACTCTATTTTCAAAAGTTGTCAATAATCGCAAAACCAAAAAGAATCAAACAGTCTAGTGGGCAATTTTCATGCTATCAGCAACAACACTAGTTTCCGAGAGAAACACCGGGGTGTTCCGGACGGCTCTGACGGCTCTGACGGAACCTCTTTCCCTCTCACGGAGAATTACACACTACCTGTTGCCCAGGCGACGGGTCACGTTTCATATGTACTTCTTTATTTTGTGTTGACGTTTATGCACCATGAGAATGACACTTGTGTTGCACTCTTTGCAGGGGCTGCAGTTATGCTGAAGCCATTTACACAACGCCTGGCGATGTTGAATCATAGCTACTACTTATCATTCAACGATTTTCAAAACTTATGCATTCAGTTAGTATTTTCATTTAAGTATCTATGTATCCATATAGCTACCTATCAACACACGGTATATCTAGACTGGCAGGACTGGGTGATTGTCAGCAATTCGAGGTGCGCCTGAAGATGACGATCGAGTGAACTCAGGGATACTCTCCGAGGCCGTGATCAAGCGAGTTGTAACGGCACGGCTGCACATGACGTGTCCAGGGCCGGGTAATACCCACTTTATATAGTTGGCTGGCGACGAGCCTTAGATCTCTAGTGATAATCTTACCTTTATACTACTCTACAATATTGACATCCACGTTTGCAACCGTATCTACTGATGTACCTTCATCCGAGGCCATACACGGGCGTATGCCTGTACACTATTATCGCTCTTACAATTTCGGATACGTTTCGCATACGGGATTTCATGAATTACCACTTTCGGACGCGTCACGACATGTAATCTACGCGCGAGATATCATACAGATTTGAGAGCACTGATTGCATCAGCGAAGTGTCTAGATATTATTATTGAATTGAGGTTGACAGTAACAGAGATGATTTCGTGCGGATTCCAGAGGCCAATCAGCCAGAGACGGGTCGCGACACCTAAGAACGAGAAATCGTACGGATTAGACAGCGACACATTGTAGAAGCAACTAGGCTTGGGAAGTACACCCAATTGAGGTTGACAGTAGCAGAGACAAGTCCGAGTTGATTCCAGAGACCAACCGGCCTGGAGACGCGTCAAAGACCAATTCAGACGAAGCCTATTTCAACGGATTCATACGAGAACTCAAAGGCTTTTAATCACGGCATCAATGAAATTCGATAAGTTACCTTCCAATTGAGTCAATTGACGATTACAGGGACGATTCCGTAGGCCATACGCCACGAGTGTCGCGTCACTGGCAATGCCGAAGCCGGCTCCTTGTCCGAGATTTCTTTGATCCTTATCCGACAAGCGCAACGGATACTGCGAAGAGCAAAAACGGGCACATACATCGAAAGATGTGCAGCTACGGAAAATTAGGGCGGGTTTACGAAGATACGCCCAATTCACGTCGATCCACATCGCCGACGACAGTTGCAATCGCGATTACCTTCTACACAACTCAATGGAGTTATCTACGTTACGGATAATGATTACCGATATGATTACCGGTATCATTGGTGTATTGATGGACAGAGTTCAAGATATGGAGCCGCGATCGCAGATCATGTGGCAGCTCCAAATGGGAAGTATAATAACCCCGAAGGTTCTAAAGTGGCTAGCAGGTACGATTCGTGACAATAATCGTCAATTATCACAATCGGCACCTGACTGGACGACCGAATTGGATCGTTGTGAGGAGAGACAGAGCCATCTGTGCCAACTCTATTCAATTTCATCAAACATACGCCAACGAGCGAACACGGTTATGCACCCATACGATGGTATACGAACATGGTTTTTATGATTGCAGTGGTGATGTTTATTTGTAGCGGGGATTCTCTGGATCCACGGGGCTACCGGATGGACCGTCTGGGCACTCTCAGGAGACCAGCGGATTCAGCATGTATTTAAGGCGCGCGGAGGTTCAATTGATGTGTCATATCCCCACGTGGGAATGGACAGTATTTGGTTGTCAGACAGTCCCAATTGGGTGTGACAAGTATGTGATTCGCTCTGTGAGCGTATTCGTACACATGGTGGCAGCCGCGGTGGACGCACTGTGTGAGCTGGAGAATTAGTGTCGACTTGCAAAGCATTCGACTTTGGGCTCTGCAACCCCAGGGTGAGCGGATGAGGTGGCAGTGGACCGGGCAGGCCATCAGGTATGCCCCGGGAATGTACCTGGATCACGGCTAGGGAGGAGACGCGTTCCGAAGGTGGCTGTACTTCATATATACAAATACTTGGAGCTACTGCTATTGACGATCTACTGGCCAGTGAGCAGGTTGTTTGGACATTCTTCCTAAGAGTGGGAGTTCGTACAGGGCTGCTGGGAGCGACTGTGGAAGGCATCACTGTTGGTGAGTGAGATAGGCCCCAGGCGCTGGACGGGCGAGCAGGGAGCAGTGGCGGCAACGGCCAGAAAAAGGTTCCCAAGGGTATACTCGTGTAAACGTTGTCGGCACGCCGAGACACGAAGGGAGTACTGGACCGCGGGGCTTGGCCCTATTGAAGCGAACCGTTTTAAATCCGGGCTCCTGGATATTCCTTCATACCGCTCCATATCTAGTACGAATTGAGAACTAACATTTGCAGATGGAGCCGGCACAACGACAAAGATGGTGCCTACAGATGATGGAGGACATATCCCGGCTATATACGGAGATTTCGTGGAGGTTATCAGCAAAGCCAAGGCGGAGGCACTCCCGCCGCATTCAATTAACCATGCAATCGACTTGGAGCCCGGCTACAATTTGCCATTTGGGCGGATTTACAACTTCTCGGAGTTCGGTGGAGCGATATTCACGCAATTGCGTGGATTATGATCACGTGCTCACGAGGCCGGATCATGGATTTGGACTTAAAGATCCCATGCCATATGGACGGATCGATGAGTGGGTATTTTCTTATGATGGACAATATGTCACCGGATGGATTATGGGACTGCGATGAAGAGTCAATGGATGGTGGACATTATGGAGGTTAGTAAAGATGACCTTTAGAGAGCTTACAGAGCTACAGGAGAAGTCACGGAATGCGGCCCATACGAGCGCAATTACGCACCGGGTGGAAACGAATGGCTGAAGCCAGAGGGATCACGACCAGATGGATTGCAACCGGAGATGGATGACCGCAGATGGTGACAGGAGATGGATGACAAGAGATGGATCCCGTCCGGAGATGGATCGTGGCCAGATATGGATTGCGACAGGATATGGATGGATGACCGGAGGTGGATCACGGGAGACGGATGACAATCAGTCTCCTCCTCTTTTATGAAGATATTCAGGCTATGCGAAGTTATACCATTCTCGAAATCACGACTTTGAATTCAAACTACGAAGTTTCCATGGAACGCAGATATGCATGTATACGATGTACCGGCGGCCTGGCTCCACCGCGTACGAAACCGAGCACTATTCAGAGCACTATTCAGAGCACTATTCAGAGATACCGAATTATGCATCTACATGCCCCAGTTACAATGCCGAATACGATCCCGAATCAGATCCCGAGTCAATCAGCTACAATGCCGATACTGCACATCATGAAGCCATATGAGATAAGTCGTCAGCGGTGCAACGATCTTTAAAGAGGGGGATGACAGTGCCGGATTCGTAACAACCCTTACCGCGAACAATTACCTTACCGGAAGTGCAGGAACCAAGCACCATCAAACGCATTCACCAATAGAGAAGGCTGGCAGCGGCATGTGCACCCAGAGAAGTGATGGCAAACACACCTACATATGAATCAAGAAACCGCATGTCCAAGTTACAATCCCGATTGAGATCCCGACTCAGTCTCGGCGATCCCGACTCAGTCTCGACAATCCCGAGATACACAGCTGCTACTGGAAAATCAACTTCAGAATAAAACCTAACCAATCGATATGGCACCCAAAGAAGCCGAAATGGATTTGCCGTCAGCAGAGCTACAACGTACAAAAGGGGAATGACCGTACCGGAATCGAAAACAACCCCTACCGCGAGCAATCACCGTACCTGAAGTGCTGGGAGGAAGCACCTTTGAGCGTACTTACCCGCAGAGAATCGCAGCTGGAGATTAGTTGATGAGTGTACCTTGGAAGAGATCACCAGCAGAGTCAACAAGCGTACGTGGAGAAGAGTCAACCTAAGCACCTGGAGATGAAACGACAAGCGAACTCAGAAAACGACGATGTGGATACCCAGACAAGTGACAGCAAGCACACCTGGAGAAGGAGCGGAAAGCATACCCGGAGGGAAGCCGGAGAGCGCTCCCAGCAACTGGAGATGATAAGTGCACCGAGCACATGGCGGATGGCAAGTGTACCTACAAGTGCACCGACTTGGAGGATGATCAGTGCGACTGGAAGAGCACCGGAGAGATGATGAGAAGATCAAGTGAGCTTGATCTATGCCGAAGGAGTGCATTTATGTCAACCGAAGCGGTTCCGAACGAGACCGAAAATGGTCTCCGAACGTACCGCATCGTCTACCGAACGGCATCGCGAGAGACAGTCACCGAACGGCATTGTGACAGACAGTCTAGACAATTACCAAACGATGATTACCGGATTGCCTTCAATGGAGGGCGCAGGAACTTAGGATTAGGGAGCCATCTGCCGAAGGCACCGACTGGGATGTTTACCAAACGGCTTACCGATATGATTGCCGAACGACCATACTGGAGGCCTACAAGCCTGCTTGGCCGATGCTGAAGGAATATTAAGATAACTACTGACGGGCACCGTGTGAGAGCCACCGGCTGCAAGAGATGATCTGAGAAATCAAGAGTCGCCCACAGAGCTATGCACGAGGGTCGGGAGAGCGCAAACGCGCTTGAATATATATGTGGTATGAATGACCATTTCACAAGACGCTTACAAGATAGATACGAGGTCATGTATGATTGACCATCACCGACGGCTATAATACCAAAGCAGCTTCGAAAGCAGCAACAATGATCACAGATGGGCAGGGCCTGCGGAGTTCACGAGGAATTGGGAGAGCTCGAGTGCTAGCGCACTTGGAAGTATAGTGAGTATGACCGGTTACTGGGATGCTTACAAGTTAGATATACCGATGCAATTGCCGATTGCAATGGCCGATGGCGATGGCGATGGTGATGGTGACCAGCGAGCGGAAGCCACCATCGATACTGCCGACTCAAGACGTGGCTCATGCTATGATTGGGGATTTCACCGAGATTACTGTGTCTAATTCCGACGATGACCTACGCTTGGTACAAGCTACGAGTGCAAGGTTGATGGTCGGATACCGGACATTCCGGAAGTGGAGATTTGGAGGACGGTGTCACTTTGGATGTTCCTTCTTTCTCTTCTCTTGCTTTACTGCATTACTTCTTTGGATCTCGGCCCAGTACAAATGGCGTCGGCACGGGTTTTTACCACCTCCGGAGATAAGTCAAGTGAAGGTGGAGTTTCCCCGTGCGCCGGATCCGCCGAATGGCTACCATACGGTACTGTTCGGTTGTGGGACTTATGGGTTCGTACATTTGCATACGTTGAATGGTTGTTTGATTGTTTCCTTTCCTTTTCTACTCTTGTACGGGATTATGCAGCCCAGGGGGTCTGCACCTAAGGAGGGGGATAATGTAACGGCACGGCTGCACGTGACGTGTCGAGGGCTGGGTAATACCCGCTTTATATAGTCGGCTCGCAACGAGCCTTAGATCTCTAGAGATAATCCTACCTTTATACTACTCTACAATATTGACATCCACGTTTGCAACCGTATCTACTGATGTACCTTCATACGAGGCCATACACGGGCGTATGCCTTTACACGAGTTTGGAAATGCAATAGGAGTCAGACATTGAGTGAACTCAGAGATGCACTGGGAGGCCGCGATCGAGCGAGTTTGGAGATGCACTTTGTGACCGTGATCGAGCGAGTTTGGAGATGCAATTCAAGTCCGAGATTGAGTGAACTCAGAGATGCACTGGGAGGCCGTGATTGAGCGCGTGTGGAGATGCGCTGGGAGGCCGTGATCGAGCGAGGTTGGAGATGCACTTTGAGGTTGTGATCAAGCGAGGTTGGAGATGCAACTGGAGACTGAGATTGAGTGAACTCAGAGATGCACTCCAAGCTATGATCGAGCGAGTTTAGTGATGCATTTGCAGCAGGCTATGATCGAGGGAGATTAGAGAAGTACTCGATCTAGAGGCCGTCGATGGGAGGCGCGCCAGGTGCTGAGACTCTATTCATAGGTTGGTTAACTCGAAACCGTGGGAATGTGGCGAGGTGACTTTACCTTTGAAGCTCATATGGAGAACTGGGTGGTGATAGTCGATCTGTAGGGAGGTACGCCGGGAGCTGAAGCTACATTCAGGGGTCAACTCAACATCGAGAGAATGAAGGGACGACAGACAATCTTAGGTGTATGCTGTACTTGGTGCATGCTGTACTGAGTGTATGCTGCACTCGGCGTGTGCTGCACTCGTTGTCAACTCATAACGATGGCATGGAGAGATAGAGAGGGATGACTTAACTTTGTGATCTTGAAATGATGGTAGAGTTGTGCACGAGAAAGAGAGAGATGGCGGATGAGGATCAGAACGATGTGGAGGATACGAGCGGACCTGAGAAATCAGGGGTACACCTTGCCTGATTGGGTTTATAAGACCCTGTATCAGTGTTATTACCCGCCGGATAGGGACTCGTACCTGCCATCTTGGGGATGGTAAATTGACTCGCACACGAAATTCTCTTAAATCCCAGTTTCTCATGATGATTTACCCCATCTGCTCTGGTCTCTCTCTTTCTTGTGCTCAACTCTACCATCACCTAAGAACACGAAGTTAAGTCATCCCTCTCTATCTCTCCATGCCATAATCACGAGTTAACACCGACTACAGCATACACCAAGTACAGCATCATCCCAAGATCAACAGTCTCCCGCTCCCAGCCAGTTTCCCGCTCCCATCCAGTTTCCCATCCCTCGGAGGATGTTGTTGTACTCAACTCTCTTCATTCCCACAATTACAAGTTAACCACAGAATAGAGTCTCAGCTGCCGTTGCGCCTCCCTTCAAATCGACCGCTTTCAAGTACTCCTCCAATCTCGCTCGATCATAGCCTGCATGTGCATCTCCACACTCGCTCAATCACGGCCTCCAAGTGCATCTCTGAGTTCACTCATTTTTGGTCTCCAATTGCATCTCCAACCTCGCTCGATCATGGCCTGAAAGTGCATCTCCAAACTCGCTCGATCACGGCCTCCCAGTGTATCTCCAAACTCGCTCTATCATGGCCGCCAAGTGCATCTCTGAGTTGACTCGATCTCGGCCTCCAAGTGCATCTCCAAACTAGCTCGATCATGGCCTCCAAGTGCATCTCTGACTTCACTCAATCTCGGCCTCCAAGTGTATCTCCAAACATGCTCGATCACGGCCTCAGAGTGTATCTTGGAGTTCACTTGATCCTGGCCTCGAAGTGCATCTCTCGACTGGCTCGATCACGGCCTCCAAGTACATCGTGAATGAGTGACGGCAGGTGTACGGAGATACAAGGGTAACCTAGTTGAACTGAGCGACGAGGAGTACATAATCGGGAGACCCTGGGGTAGATAGACATTATCTTATTTTCATCTCATCGTATCATACAACGAAAATACCCACTCTATCTTTCCCAACTTCTGGTCTCACGTGCTCCTTGTGAGATGTCATGGATCCACGTAATTGTGTGGATTCTCACAGCTGGGTAGTATCAAATCTTCTGACTTTCTTCGTAGGCTCCTCGATCTATAACCTCCGATTTTGCTCAACTACCATCTCTGGCCAGATTGATTGTCTGTATATATATAGAGATACTTGAATAATGCATGCCATAATATGTGGTAGCGAATGTTGTGACTGTAACAAAGACAAATACGATGGACGAAATGCCTTGTGCTTATGGAACCCTGTGTGAGGTTTCCGGACCAATTTACATTTTGCTGATGTACCCAATAAACTCATTCCAACGTATGGTCACTGTTGGCCACAACGCCACAGTGTTCATTCACAATAGAATACCGACAGAGCAAGAAGAAACGGCGAAACTGCAATCAGAGGGTGATATGCAACGCGACCCATCGTATTGGTGCCAGGCGTGGAGTGGTCTACCACCGGGGTGTCACTGATGGCTCTGACGGAGCGCGTCCTCTCTCACAGAGCCATTCCACCACACACAACTTTGACAACCACATTCAACACCTGGTTTTGCCAAGCTTTCCCCTCTTTGGGGGGGAGCGGGGTTTTACTTTGGCTTCACGATTTCCCTTCGTCTGTGTCCGCTTGCTTTTGCAAGTGTATCTCCTCGTGTTAAAGCTCTCTTTACTACTCAGCATTGCCGGACAATCGGTAGTCTCCTTGTGTGGAGCAACTCGCCTTTTTCGACTCCTTACGCCAGTTATCAAAGCCTACGACATGCCTGTGGACATACCAGTACATGAGGTCCGGAAGTGTCAAAGCCATGGCCTATCAGCGCAGTATCAGTGAAGTACTGTCAAGTGGCTGCCTAAAAAACCCCGCGAGACGTGAGTGCTGAGATACACGCTCCGTACAAACTCTACGAACCGACTACGACGGACAAGACCCGCTTCACGGGCACCGCGAGGACGCACTACAAGAAGTCGCCTTAAACGTATTATCTCGGAATGATAATATAACCCTCCGCCCCCCCATCCCAGCCAAGCCCAATGATGGTCAGCGCGCCGTGTATGACCTAGGGAGTTTTCATTTCTGGACCTCCGAGAGCCCTG
>Ga0307512_10000174_pt1 | contig 85921 bp, 112 predicted proteins | sample 14_EM_MG_FD_200267 | JGI IMG/M metagenome (GOLD analysis project Ga0307512, IMG submission 200267) | Populus trichocarpa ectomycorrhiza microbial communities from riparian zone in the Pacific Northwest, United States - 14_EM | ecosystem: Host-associated > Plants > Roots > Unclassified | place...
GCGGTGTCTGCTGTCGCGGGGATAGGACTGTTCAAGTAGATAACACCTGTGCCGATACCGTTACCGACTCCTACGGTTTGGCTTTTACGGGGAGTCTTTGGGACAGCGTCGGCCTGATCGATGTCATTCTTGAGGTCCTTGTCTCGGTCACGACCTGTGGCGGAGAACGCGCCAGCGAGAATGGAAGCGCGTTCCCTTCCCACTTTGCGCGCGGCAAGCAGCACGTGCTCAGCGCGTGCGTCAGCGAGGGTAGAACCGCCTTTCTTCTGAGCACGCCTTCGATGCCTTGAGTTGTCACCAAATGGGTCCATATCCCGACGCCGGTAATAGTCGCCTCTGGGTCTTGCGCGAGGAGCACTTGAGGCCATAGTGGTACTGTCGGGCTCCTCTTCGGTAGCATCCTGGTCCACATCGCCCTGCTTCCTCCTCTTCACACGTCTTGAGATATCGACTTTCTGGGCCGATGAATGTGGGTAGTGATTGTGCGACGGGGGAATGCTATGGGTGAGTGCGTATGGTTGCATGAGGAGCACGGGGCGCAATTGAGCCAACTCTGCCTCGACTGACTGGACTCTAAGGTGGTATTCGGAGAGCTAAGGTGGGACGTCCAATAAGCGTGACGAGAGACAAGGTCTGAGGAGAGGCAAGTCACCTTCTGACGCAGTGCTTTGTTATCAGCATCCAGAGTGGCAACTTGACGTTCCAATTCCTAAGATTGGTCGTCAAACAATTACGTGCAGCAAAAAATCGACGAAATAACTTACCTCTTCACGGTAAGTGGATTCGCCGCCGTGACTTCGTCTGGCGATGAGTGCCTCGGTCACTCGATCGAAACCGAGTCTCTCGGCCTCCCAACGAGCCCGTTCCTCTTCGACCTCCTTTATTATGAACTCACGCTGCTGACAGAGTTCCTGTATCGTCTGGGCCTGAGTGCAAAGCTGAGCGACATCGGGCATATGTGCCGATGTAAGCCGAATGACCTTGCAAGGCCAAGATTTAGCGGTGGAATTCATCACAAACAAATAAGGTAACGACGGCACCATTTCTAGTAGCTCCTTCTCTCTTGAGGTGGTATTCATTTTAGAAGCACCCGACACGATGAATTCCAAAACTCTTTTGCGCATCAGCTCGATCTGCGCATTATCTACAGGCTCCGGTGTCGAGCTCTCGGCTCCAAAAATATTCTCCTCCGAATCGTCTTCTGGTAGAACGGGAGTGGAAGGACCAGGTGCGATCAAATGCATGATGTCGGACAGTGCGAGAACAGGGCCATCGAGGGCCATGACGAGAAGAGGAGATGGGCCAAACACGACCAAAGCTTTCCAACGCGTTCTCTGCACTCACGTGTCACAGGGGTGTCGTATCACGGGGACTGAACTTATTGCCTTATTTGGAATCGTCATACCACCACTCGATCATGCCACGCGGTTCGGCCACAGGGTACATCGCCCGCCCCAGTGTTCGCCTTCGCCCCACGCCGCCACGGTGTGTCACTTGCCAGCTAGCTTTCCTCCGTCCTCCTGGAGGCTTTGAGCCCGACGGGTCACAGCTGTGCTTCACTCTCCTTGGTCCAGCATGCCCGTAACAACTTCATATCAATGCCTCACGACCTCTTTAATTCTCATTTCGTCCTTGATACTCGTGTCCTACTTCTTCGCTCAATTTCCGAACGCCCCCCAACGATATAGCGTTCATTCCTCCCTGGCAAGCCTCGGGCCAGAAACCAAGGCCAAAGATATCTACCCAGAAGACTATTACTCAGGCGGCGCGTATGTCTCCCTTCCTTTCGGCAACGTGCGTCCCATCCCCTACCCGTGCCTCTCCGCTCTTCCAGTAACTCCATTGCGTCTTAGGTCCGCTACTGGTTGCTCGGCCCTGAGACTGGCAAGAAGGTAGCCGATTACGTCTTTGCGGTCTTTCTGTTTGTCTGATCCATCACGATCAGGTCGTCCTCATTCACGGCTTATCCATACCTTCATTAATCTGGAAGGACGTGGCACCCGCCCTTGCATCGCGTGGTTATCGTGTCCTTTTGTACGGTACGCGTGTACGCGTGTTCATCTCAGCTCCTCAACTCTCAAACATCTGCAGATCTTTACGGCCGTGGCTACTCAGACGCTCCTGAGATCACCTATGATGCTTCTCTATACGCGACTCAGCTTGCGCTCCTCATGCAGCATGTCAAATGGCCTAAGGCCTATGTCGCTGGGGTATCGATGGTCCGTAGCTTTGTTCTACTCTGCTGTCATAGTCGTTGTCCAACTCTCGTGGTCTTATCTAGGGAGGTGGTGTTCTTGCAGCGTTCACGTCATTCTTCCCAGAACTAGTTGATAACAAAGTAGCACTCATCGCCCCGACTGGGCTAGTTGAGGTATCGTCGTCTCTCACGCGCACTGCGCGTTATCAACCTCAGATCCATTAATGGCGCTTTCAGTCCAAGGATCTGTCAAAAACTACTAAATTCATGTCATCGCCTTTCATTCAATCCGTGACGTCAAGCGCCCCCTTCCGCGTATGTGGCGATTTAATATCACGTGCACTACCCTCCCCATCTCATCAAATTTCAACCAGTTCTACCTCCAACGGCTGGCCAACTCCTCGTCAAGTGATCCTGTGTCGGAGGTTTACTGTTCTCCTCTTTTACGTCTTCGACTAGTCTGATCATTTCTTCCGTGCAGATTGTGCGAATACAATCCGCACATCTTCCAGGTTACAATGCAGCCATCGCCTCTTCTCTGAGAGATGGTCCTATTCGTGGCCTACACGACTCATTCGAGAAACTCGGTGCGTCGGATCGTAAAATTTTGCTTATTTGGGTGAGCTACCTCAGTTGTCCAAGTTGGCATACACCTGACATCCTTTTCAGGGTACCGCGGACAACACCGTACCCTACAAATATGCAGCACGCATACAAGAACTTCTCCCGCAATCAGAACTCATTACTGTTCAGGGAGGAGGGCATGACCTAACAGTCAGCCATCCCGAGACTATCGTTTCCGCATTCACGCGCTTCTTCGGTTCAAGGTAGTCGCGTTGTACTGCCAAATCTGGAAACCCTCATGACCCGTACGCATTAACTTAATATTTTATTTCTGAAAGATGTTCACCGAATAACAAACCGTCAGGTAACTTATTACATGCGGCACCTATTGGAACTTTCACTTTCACCAACTATCCGAACTCGTTCGTGAAAGCTTTAATGATGCGACACGAGTGCAAATGCTCAGTTATCTTAAGTATAAAAATTAATACGAACACGGACCCTTTACCGACAACCGACACCCATGTTACACCTGATTTGTGATTCGATGACTAGAGCATCTGATAGCCTTGAACCTCTTGGTTTACCCTACGGTTTTTCTGTACTTGTTCAATCATTGGTGCTACTTCTCGTGTGTATGCTTACTACTCGCGTCTCACACTTGTTCATGTGGTTTTTCCGGATTCCTCTTTGCTATCTCCTGAAACCTGATTCAACCCGTGATAGACCGGAGCAATTCTATCTACTCGTTCAATCTAGGAGGCGTTCGCATGGTGAACCGTATTGAATGTCTCTGTTATGCGCGTTTGTCGAATGGAACTGCTCCTGCTGGTAAGCCTGTCAGGAGAAGATACATGCTTTGGACGCCGAGCACGCCTCAAATACCTCTCATGGTACTCGGACTCAATAAATCAACTCACATCGAGCTACGTGCTGCTCCGCGAGACGAACTGTATCCTGCTTCTTCTGGGGATACCCGTGCTGACAGATCCTGAGGTCGTATTCTGGACAAATGGGGCGATACAGACAATGTGAGCATGCAGGGCGCATTTGGCCGTGCCTATAACCCCGATAATCGAGGTAAGTTTGAGGCTCTGAGGCTTATATTGTCGACTCAACTGACGCTTGACGCCTGCGTCGGCTGTAGTATACTGTAACTGTGTGGCTTTCGAAAGCGCGACATGATTGCTTGTAGAAAGTGTGCATAATCGTATGTTACAATTGAAATGAGTTTGCGGTATATATGCCAAAGAAATGGTAAACTAGATGGATATATAAATATCAAGGGGAAAAGAAGGGGGAAATCGCAGCGCAATGGACCGCGTAATGGTTCCTGAGGAAACAAACTTTATGAGACGGACTCGATCACCGATCGTAGTCCTAAAGATACCTGACACCCTATCCAACTATTCTCGGTACGATGGTAGGGAGAGTGAACTGTAAAACGACTTATTCTATGAATCCGCGTTGCTGCAGAGCACCCATAAGTTGCAAGAAAGTCCCCGCAGAGGAAGATGCGCCTTTGCCACGGAGACCTATGAAGCGTTCCAATTCTCCAGTCTCGAGCGCCTCCTGATACGTGCTCAAATATTTGTCGACCGTTTGCGCTCTCAGGCCCGTCAAGCTGGCTATCTTTCCCGCGAGCAACGACTTTTTGGAAATCTGAAGCACGTCCACGCAGTGATTGCGGACCCCGAGGAACGTCTGACCGCGGCCGTTCGCGGTGAGCAGGTGCGGAAGGATGAAGTAGCGGTACGGCTTCGAGACGTATCGTACGCGCTGATCTGAGGAATTGAGACGCGTGGATGGGTGAGAAAGTTCGATGCCGATGCGCGGAGACTTGTACATCTGGGGCGGCGAGGACGTCCTCGCCTCTTTGACGCCGACGTAAAGAGTTATCGGGTTCGAATCGGGATCCTCGGGCGAAAGCGCTCGGAACGCCGATATGTCGCCCTTCCACTTGTCGTTGACGAGCTCGGGGATGTCGTCGGCCCTGCTTGATCGCAACAATTCGTCGACGAGCAGGGAAGGACCCGATATGACGGTCGAATCTGAAACCCGTCGGAGGGTTCGGAGCAGTATGCCACCCCGGACTGGCACGGGCTGGGTCTGCGAGGAGGACTCGGAATCGGGCGAGTTGAGCATCCCGATGGTCAAGTCGAGTCCTTTCCGAGAGCCACTGCGGTAAGCGGGGGGACCCGAGGTGGCCGAGCCTTTGTGCCGCGGTACGCGATGGAAGTACCTGAAAAAAAGTCCGAACGTTTGTTTGGTTGCTCCGACATCATGCGAAGAATGGGAACCGACCATGCGCCTGATAGACGCTGATCCACTCCATCGTGAGTGAACGGATCAGAGTGACAGTCGACTTTGATGAGATAAAACTCGAATTCGAGCAACTCGTACAGTACCCGTTTGGGGCTGCCGTCGGTTTTGGTAGAGCAACAGACTAGGTAAGAACGTTGAAACAAATGTTCCGAAATTGCGTCAAAACGCTCTATGATGGAAGCCTGAGAAGAAATAGAGGGCGACGAAAGGTCGAGAAGGGGTAAAAGCTCGTTGTCAAGTGGGGGAAGGTCTAGTGGTAAGGTGAGTGAGTCGAGGATGAGCGCACTACGGGGTAAGAGGCAAAACAAATAAATGCACCCGGTACTTGTGATTGCTTTGCCTTCTTCTGTCCCGTTGAGTCGGCAGAGGAGGACACTGGCTGAAAATACCTTTTGAGGCTCATTATTTCTCGACTTGAACTGGACGAGCACGAGCGGGTTTATGAAAAAATGAAATTCGTGATGTCATGAAGAGGTCGCCGTGTCGCCTTGACTTCAGCGCTAACGCCCACCATTTCGTACATCTTTTACAGTAAAACCCCCAAATCAATCAGCAGAAATGCGCCCGTTCAGTCAACAACTCGTCCGCGCGATTTATCGTGCACGTCACATCAACCCCTCTCTCTTCTCTGCTCGTCACCTCACCGGCACACGTCCCGCCGCATACAAGTCCCCGCAGGGAAGGCACGGCGTGTTGGACCATTCGGCTGAATCCTATTCCAAAGAGGTAGACAGCTCACCCCCGGCCGACTCTTCTACCTATCAGGTGGATAGCTCTTCAGAAGCCGTGCAGCGACCTCACAAGCCGCCGTCCGGTGCATACAGTCAGGCAGGCGTCGATTCAGAGGAATACAGGATGGTGGACAAACAGGTGCCGTACGATCCGCCCGCGGGCTCACCGAGCGGAACAGGCAAAAAGCTGCGGTACGGTGGGAAGGGTCAATGGGCTTCTGAGAAGGGTGGGGAAACTAGTCATCCTGGCGAGGGTCCGGAAGGGAGTAGCGCTGCAGGACGGAAGCCAGAGGGCAAACAGTGATCAGAAGGATGGGTTGCGCGTGTTAGTGCATGGTGTAAAGTGAAATGTGTTGTCGAGAAGTCATCAACTGGTTGTATGTATTTTTTTTGGTAATTCTGCGTTTGTATTTTGGGTGTCACTATCACCCTCAGCGATCCCTCGATTTCTTTATAGCCGCGGCCGCAGTATGTCCCGTCCAGAGGGTAATCGGTTTGGCGGACCGGACTCCACAGCGATAATCATAGATTGGGTTTACTCGTCGTGAACGTGAACGACTGATTCTTTTGGAATCATGTCAACTCCAGCCACGACAGAGGATGCCAGTTCCGCCCAGCCAGAGAAGCGGGCAACGCCCCCCGTACAGATGTTCTACTGCGGCGGTTAGATCAAAACTCTCGCGTTGGATTATACCCATTCGATTGACCATTATGTCGCCCAGTCTGCACGTTTCCTCCCGAATACTGCGAGTTTGGCAACAGCCTTTCGAAATGTAAAGAATGGCTACAGACTCAACACCCAGACCTATACGAAAAGCATTATTCTGATGGTGCGTAATCAGCTTTCTGAGAACAACCTATCTTCGCCCTCATGCCTGGTTCATCTCAAGAGGCTCTCAGGGTCAAGCTTGGGACAATAAGCCTAGCGGCACAAAGCAAATTGGAGGAAGACACGGCCAAGAAAGAAGCAAAAGCAGAAGCCAAAGCTGATGCGGCGAGAAAAAAGAAATTGGTACGTCCTCAGTCTCATCGAGCGACCATTGATCTAACCCTTCTGGTATTTCCAAGGCCTCTCAAGTGAGTTTCGTTCGCTTGTCATCGACTACTCGCTTTCCTCATACTTTCTTAGATTATCATCAAACGGATAGAACGCAACAAACGTAAATACGTGACCTCAGTTCGCGGTCTAGAGGCTTTCGGCAAGTCTGCTCATCGCTGCATACTTTATCTGATTTAACCCACGAGATCAGGCGTTGATTTAAAGAAAGCTGCCAAGCTATTCGCACAGCGATTCGCGACAGGCGGGTCAGTGACGAAGAACGCAGCTGGCATAGACGAAATCGTCGTGCAAGGCGACGTTTCGCAGGAAATCTACGATATGATTGCGGAGGCAAATGAAGGCGGCGGAGGTGGCGGAAAAGGGGGGAAGAAGGGCCTCGATGTGCTGAAGGGCGTACTGGTAGATAACATTGAGATGGTTGAAGAGAAGAGGAAGAAAGACCCGGAACAATGAACAACGCCGTTTCGCGTTACGAGTTACGACAACTGTACTAGTACTGTACTGCAATCGAGGTGTATTACGTGATGCCTCCGAGTCATGGCACATGGCATGTTCGTGTCGCGCCGCGTTTGGTTTTGTTCGCGTCGTGCTATTGCCATGATAGCCATGAAATATGACCCCCACCCGAACTGACATGACCTTGCGGCAAAAGAGGCGAGCACTCAAGCACATAGCTCTGAACAAAACTCATTCCCACTTGGATTCCCCTGATGCCACGCGATCAACGTTTCGACCTGGGGCGCGTCAAACACCCGCGCCGCGTGTAAATAACGAACAGTCATCGTCCAACAGCATGTGCGGTGAACACACTAGAGAACAACTTATCAATTGGGTCATGAGCAAGGATGCCATCGCGTCTTGCTTTATCAAAGACGTGCTCTCGATGTCAGAAAGTGAACGTGGGGGTGGGGACGCACTTGCCAACTTTGTTTGCCACCAACTCATCCTTGCGAGCGACAGGTCTTCCCTACTACTTTCTCGGTCGTGTGCCTTGCAGATCCGTTTCCTTCGTTGCCATCGTAGTCGGAGCTGTAGCATACGAACGTCGCGTCGTTTACACACGTGAGCCGCATTGCAACTCTCCCCTGTACCACAGCCGATCAAATCCCACTTTACAGTGGATGACGGAACCGCCACCATTGAGTGCGCGTTCCGTCCCGATGACGAGGATAAACCACAGGACAAGAGGGAGAGCTGGGACGTCGCTCGTTTAGCTCGAGAACTGGCAGATAAGCGTCCCCCACTCGTCCCCGTCGGTTCCGTGGTGAGGGTTCAGGGCAAAGTTCGCGCGAAGCACAATTCGAGGGACATACACGGCGAATCCATCGGTCTGTGCTTTCTTCATTGTGGCTTCACCTGAGAAGAATATGCTAACGACGGTGGGTGTAGAGCGGTGCAAGGGACTGCGCGAGGAACTTGATCATTGGCAACGCGTCACATCTCTTCACAAGAACTATTACTTCCTTCCCGAGAAATTCATCATTCCTCCTCCGTCTGGAACCACTGCTATCGGTGTACAAGACATCCCGCGTACCCCCAAGTCCGTAAAAGTGATCGTTTCTACGCCCAGCACCACCCACTCTACTACATCCTCGTCCTCCGCATCTAGCTCCGCCAAGTCATCTGATGACCCTTCCGTATGTTTTCGGTTCCAACTGCCTTTCCTCCCTTCCCCCGAATCTTCTGACTTTTCTTTTCCATGCCAGCATCTACCGAGACTCCGCCATCCGTCGCGTCTTCGCAGTCGTGATCTAACGGAGAATACGTTCCGGATATACGTGAAGCATTTCATGGACAATTTACGCTATCTCAATTACCATCCCCAGCCGTGCGAAGACGACTTGGACCCGGACTCTGATGGGGATTCAATAGCCGCGGCCATAGATCAAACGCCCGCGACGCCCACCAAGCGCAAGGCAACCCCAGGCGATGAGCGCACACCGCGCGCGTCTCGTACCAGTGCCCTCATCACACCCCGTCCCACACCTCGTCCGCGTCCCCACCCGGCGTCACGTCCTGGTCGTAGCAGTGAACACGGTGACGACCAGGAGACCGTGGTCGGGTGCACACTCTCATTTTTACTCCGCGTTCCCGAGCTCGCATCGCTAGCGAGTCGGGTCGTGCAAGCCGAAGCGCGGCGTCGCGAGAAGGCGAAGAAGCAGTCTCAGTCAGCCGCAGCCGCGGGAGCGGCGAGCCCCGACCCTGCCGGAAAAGCCGGAAAACGCAGGGCGCCGGCGTCGTCGAGCATCGTCAGCTCGTCGGAGGGTCCCGCACCCAAAGTCAAACGCTTGTTTTGCTGGGCCATACGCCAGCTCTATCAAGACGGCAGCATCATCTTGTGGGACGGCCCCGTCCTTCTTCCTCTTCCCGAGTTTGATGCGGCGCCGCTAGACTCGAGCGCGTTGTATCGTTCGAGTCAGCTGGATACGAGCGATCGCTCGAGTTCGGCGTCGTCGCGCTTGGTTTTGGGACACCACAAACAGCTAGCCGACTATATGGAGGACCTCTCGGATCCTCCGTCGGACGAGGAGGCGTACGCGTCTCTTTCTACCGCGTATCTCGCGACGCAGGTCGAACTGGCGATTCGCTCGTTCACGGCGCTACAAACGCGGCGACATAGAGAGACAGAGGACGCATTTTTAGGACCTGCCGTCTCGCGAAGACGAGTCCTGCCTCTTCCTGGCCCAACAAAGGAGGACATCACGACTCATCTGAAACGCGGAGACGACAGATGGAAGCGGGTTAATGGATGGGCGGTCCAGGAAGCACTGGAGTGGCTGAGGGATCATGATCGTGTTTGGTGTGTAAGTGAGGATGGTGGCGGAAGGTGGGAGTTATGTTCATGATTCCGGATTACTGTTGTTATGCTATGTCTTTCGGACTGCAAGTCCTTTACGATCTTTCAGCGTTGCCCCCACACGCCTCACTAGGGGGGCATCTCGACACGGGGGGTAGTTGCTGTTACATGATGTCCCCATCATGAGAGGCAGACTCCATTACAGACAGGATGGTAGAAGAAATTACAAGAGTACCCAGGATTGTGAACCTACATTACGCCAGCCCGTCTATTGTATCTATGGTTTGAATGCATTCCAGGCGTCATTCAGCGCACCGAAAACGCCATTAGCGACCATCCTCTGCTCCACTGTAGTGTTTTTAACGTTGAGCTGCGGAGAAAACGGGCGGTGTCGACACGCACATTCGGGCACACACTGAGGAGGAGAACAAAACTGCGCACCTTGTCCGGGTGTACTTTGGCGATGGCCTTGGTATATCGAAGCTTGACCTGGTTGGGCGTGATGAGCTCGGCCATCCCGACCTTTTGCCACCCGAGCTCAGGCCAGAGCACGGTGTCGAGACTCGCCACCAACGCGCGCAAATTCGTCTCCTTTCCGTTCTTCCATGTCGCGATGCGCGAATCCACACTGTCCTTGAGCTCCATGCGGGCCAGCTCCTCCGCTTCCGCTTCTTGGTCGGCTTGTTTCAGCCTGGTCAACGCCTCCGAAGGCGGCGTAGGTCCGCGGCGTGGCGGAGGGCGGGGCGCGCGTCTCGGCGCTGCGTTGGCGCGCGGTGCAGACGGTGCGACACCGTCCGAAGCATGATCGGCGGTGAGCATTCTCCTACAGCGTCCAATGCCGCTCGAGGCTTCGCTACGTTGCCTCCCAGCAAAGTCCGCGCCTGCGATGGACTCCCAGTCTTGCCGCGCGAGATCCCACTTCTCCTTGCCCTCGTATGCTTCTGCCCTGCGCCGCCATGCCTTGATAAGCGCATCACCCAAATCGACACCGGCGCCGTCTTCTTCCCTTGTGACCTTTGCCTCCCGTGCCGGATGGTAGGACCGTCCAATTATGGCTACGACGGCGGTGCAATCCTCAATTGCACCTGACATGTTGCCAGTCCTTATTCGCGACAAGGCGCGGTTGTTGAGTAAAGGGACGAGTAACAGGTGCGAGTCCGGTAGTTGGGAGATGGCAGACGTATAGGCCGCTTCGGCTTCCGCAAAGCGGCCAAGCTTAAACATCTCTGTACCGGACGCCTTGTGTCGCGCGGAAACAGAGATCGCAGATGGCGAGGCAGAGACCACTTGTCGTTCCGACAAGCGGACAGGAGACGGCGTGCGATGCGGTCCTGTCTGTGTAGGCTCAGACGAAGGGGGAGGAACTGCATTAGAACTAGTGCCACGACGAAAGGGAGACACGTAGGCGGTGAATGTGTCTTCGCTGAACAGATCTGCTGTTTTTGGCTGATCAAGGGGAGAAGGTTTTGCTTGAGGACGCATTTTCACCCGCGTAGGCGGCTCCGGTCGTGGTGAAGAGGAATCACTCTCATCATCTCTAAAGCTAGTTTGAGTACGTTCATTGGGCCGAGTCGGTTGATCCTGGTCGGGGTCTTCCTGCATCCACCTAGGTCGCCCGCTCTGCCTTTCGCCCCTTTCGCTTTGCCCATACCCCGGGGTTCCAGTACGCGAGCTCGCCGCGCGTTCTTCGTATGCTTTCTGGACTCTCGATTTTCCCTCCTTCCAGAAGGCATTCGCTCGATAGAAGAGCTGGGTCCCAATTTCGCTGGCCTGGGTGATAATTTTATCGGCCTGCTGTTGATAATTGGACTCAGATGACGAAGGAGGTCGCTCTTGAGAAGGACGGGATCGGTGGTGGGGGCGTGGCGGAGGTACGCGTGGGGCACGTTCCTCCTCATCACCCCATCCATCATGGTCCTGGAAGCGGTTACGCTCTCTCTGTGATCCTCCGGATGCGGTTTGTTCTACGAAGTTCGGGGTGGCTGTGGATGTAGGCGAGAGTAACGTTTCTAATGCAGCTTGAACATCAAGACCCGACTCGGTGGAGGCGAGAGCCGCTCGAGCCTGGGCAGGAGAGAAACCCATTTCGACGATCTGACCAATGAGATGGGGCGGCGGAGAGGGTGTTCTGTGTACGGGCGCGGTACCCTGGAAAGAGGATTGTCAGGATATCCGTGCATTCCTGCCCTGTCAGAGAGACGCCGCATACCGATGGAGTGGGGCGTTCCGCTGGCCGGTTTTGGACAGGTCGGCTCAGGCCCCCTAGAATATCGTCGTCGCTTTCGGAGTCGTCGTCGAGCAAGGCATTCTCACGATTGCCGAAATCAAAATCACCAGGTGTATCTGAGCGGGATGGTGGGTGATTTTGCGCGGACGAAGAAAAACCCTGATCACGGTCAGAATCATCCAGGGCCAATAGGGATTTCCCACGGGACGAGGGCGCAGGGGGGGCTTCGTCAGAAGGCTTTGGACGGGATATAAAGTCGTCAAGTCCCCAATCATCGGTCAGCGGGTTGGGTGGGGATGGCTCTACCAGCGCGGAACTGGTGGAAGAGTCGAGGAGCCAATCATCACCGGTCCCAGATGATTTGGGCTTTGGCGGCTGTGAGGATGAGAAAGAGGCGGTCCCCGCGAGGGAGTCCAGTCCTGCCCAGGCTTTTGTACTATGCGATTGCGATGGTATCACGGGTTGTTGAATTACCTGTGCTTTGGCCTTTGCAGCTTTTTCCGCAATGGTTAGTTTGGAGTTATTTGAGCCACTCCCGAACGTTCCCGAAAGTAGATCGCCGAACGCGTCTCCCGGGGTCGTCGTCGACGCGCCGCTGTTAGCTGCCCGCACTGGGGCAGCGGCCGTAGACGATGGAGTCAGGGAGCGAGGACTCGACGAATTTGAACCAGAAGCAGCCAGCATTGAAAAGGCGTCATATTTCGGGCGAACGGGGGCACTACTTGATGACGGTGTAGGGCTCGCGCCGAGCTTACGGGGTGGCTGTGACGGTTTCACGGGGGCGGAGGTGTTCCAAAGGTCAGCGAAAGAATCGGCCATGATTGATAGCGCTGGCTTGCACAGGTCGTATGTCTTCTCTTTTGCGCTCCTGACGCGGGCACGGGGTAGTGATGTAGTAGTGATTGGACCCGTCGCACAAGGCGACAGACGTCGTCGGCAGTCGGCGTGATAAGCGCTGATGACTAGCCCTAACCCTGACCCAGGTTCCCGTTTGGCGGGCCGCCCACCCGAGAAAGGCAGCATAATCTTTCAATGGCGTTGTGCAGCACAGTATAGAATGCTCATGAGACCATGCACCCGTCGTCCCTGCCATCGACTGTTAGCATCAGCTCCGAGAGGTAGCATTCGCCCGTACTGTTCTCCTCCAAATGACCACGAAAAGCCTTATTATTTGACTACGCCTATATTTTACCCAAATTCCGGTATGGTCATACCACGTCCGATTCTGGCCTCGCACTGACGTTGACTCCAGTGCCTCATATCGGCCACCTCTATACGCTAGTTACCACCGACATTATTTCTCGACATGCCAGGCTTGCTTGCCCAGATAGGACGGTTCACTTTCTCACTGGCACAGATGAACACGGGCTCAAAATTCAGAGAGCTGCCGAAGCTCAGGGCTTAGAGCCGCGGCAGTTTTGCGATCGTATAAGCGACCGCTTTCGTGTGTGTTCATACACTCGTCAGTGCATTTCTGCATGCTGACCGTCGCTGGCCAGGTCCTTGCGGATACAGCAAACACGTCCTATACTAGATTCATCCGGACTTCAGAGAAAGCCCACCACGACGCCGTGCAGCATGTGTGGGTAGGCGACAAAGAGCCTCTATTCTCCTGTTTTCTCACTTCACTATAGCGCGTATTAGATTCTAAAGGCCTCATTTACAAAGGTTCCCACAAAGGGTGGTACTCAATCTCCGACGAGTGTTTCTACACAGACAACCAAGTCGAACGGCGCAAGGGTCCAGAACGCAATCCGAACGGGCCCAATGGGGAGATTGTCGTCTCTAGGGAGACAGGATCCGTGGTTGAATGGACGGAAGAGGAGAACTACAAGTTCCGTTTGTCGCACTTCCGTGATTTCTTGCTGGCCCGATACCGGTCGGACCCACAAGCGATTTATCCCCCACAGCAGCATGCTAACGTTCTGGACGTGTTATCTACGCCGCTTGAGGATCTATCAATATCGCGTCCTCGCAGTCGCTTGCATTGGGGAATTGCCGTCCCAAATGATCCCGCGCATACGATCTACGTGTGGTTCGACGCCTTGATCAATTACCTGACTGGGGTAGGATACCCCTGGGACGCGGAAGCGCAAAAAATACAGTCGTGCTGGCCACCAGATCTTCAAGTCGTTGGTAAAGACATAATTCGGTAGGCAATGTTTTGTTCTGTGTGCCTGGACTGTATCTCTAACTTTGATAGCTTTCATGCCATATATTTCCCGGCCATGCTCCAAGCTTTAAACTTACCGCTTCCCAAAAGACTATTAGCTCATAGCCATTGGACAGTCAACAAGCGGAAGATGTCAAAGTCTATCGGTAATGTTGTGGACCCATTCCAGGCTATGGAGGATCTCGGCACGGACCTGGTCAGGTACTATCTTGCGCGGGTTGGCGGTCGCTTTAAGGATGACGTTGGTGCGTCAAAATGTGGCCGTGGCTCTGACGTGTCACCGTGTTGATCATCCCCACAGATTGGTCAAATGAACAGCTCGAAAACAACGCTGCGGAACTGCAGTCATTACTTGGGAACTTCTACCTGCGCATTACTTCTGCCGCTATTCGAAAGCGCTTACCTCAGGACCTCTCCTCACGTTCACGGGACTCACTGGAGCAGTCACAGAACACGGAGAATCTGAAAGAAGTAGCGGACCCTCTTCAACATCTGGCATCCGTGGTCGACCATCATCTCAAGGAACTTCGCATTTCCGAGGCGCTCGAGGCCATTGTCCATCAGCTGAAAGCGGTTTGTCCGGCCCTTTCGCTAACGGACATTTGTTGACTTGTCACTCGCAGGCTAACATCATGATGAATGTGACCGAACCGTGGGCTAAGAACACGCCAGAGGCCGTTGTCGGGAAGGTGTATGCTCTATCTCTCGAAAACCTGCGTGTCTGTGGCATTCTGCTCCAGCCGTTTATCCCTACCAAAGCTGGTATGCTGTTGGACGCCATGGGCATACCCCGATCAGAGCGCTTTATGCAACATGCCCAGTATCTCCGCAGCACTGTGCGAAATGTCACGCCAGGGGTCAAATTGTTTTCGCGCGCGTCAAAGAACGTCAACTAGAAAAAGGATCGACCCATTACATTTTCCAGATTGTTGATCGAGCGCTTCATAGTAGCATTTTCCCTACCACGTATGCTACATTTCACACCCCGACGAGTCACCTGCGGTGTTGCGAGTTCCTATCCTTCTTCTGGGGTGTTGGGATCGTAATCAGAGGAACACGGTGCATGACAATATCCCATAATTGTCGCAATGGCAGGTGATTGAGGGCTTTTTGAAGAACGGCACCGTACGTTACAGAAGTGGCAATAGCATGTGGCGAAAAGATAAGCGACGAGGTACAACGCGGATCACGCATACGGTAAGTCGTGAAGCCAGTTGCCGATAACGATTGTGCCGTGTGAGAGCCCTTGTTTCTTTGGGGGGAGGTGAACAGCGTCTCCACTCGGTTCATTTTCCGCAAAGAAGCTGTAAGCGCGTACTTAGCGCTGCGCCGCACGAATGTAGAACACCTCACGTCACATGCCATATCTTGTTTCGAAATAATTTGGGTAAGAGGAACTTCCACCGTGCCGGAGAGATCTTGCGAGGAAAATGCGAGATAAAGAAGACGTTACTCAACCCCAGACATCCCGACTTTGCGGAGGTAATGGCGTCGTTGGTGGCACGATGACACGACTAACCTTAACACGTTCAGCGGAGCGCACGTCAGTTAGGGATGACAGCATGGGGGTGGCCCAAAATTCCCATTGAGAGGTGATGGGGGTATAGATAAGGTCGTCTAAGCCGGAATTGGAAAATGAAATGGTGTGTTGAGGCGGTCCATCGGTGTGGTTGGTGATGTGTCTGTAGTCCTGGCACCGGTGACCCTTTTTTACACACCCCGTATCGCAATAAGCACTCTCTACCTCACCCTCCCCTTCTTTTCGGAATCACCATTGGCTCGCTCTTTTAAACGCGCTCCCTTCAGGACTGTCCCTTCTCAAAAACCCCACTCCCCTACACCCCCATCCGTTCGGCATGCCTGATACGGCCACTCGCAACATCGACACCATCATCGATGGTCAGCTCTACATTGGAAAGTGCGTGTCCACCATTCGGCGCCACCCTTTTACGCGTGTTCCCGCAACCTTCTCATTGTCATACTTTCTCCCTACCGTACAGTTTCGCCGCCGCCAAGTCTGTCGACCTCCGCCGACAGTTTGGCATCACGCACATCGTCTCCGCGTGTCCGGACTATCCTTTGCAAGGACCTAACCATATGGTTATACCCGTGCAAGACTCCGAATACGCCGACATCCTCATCCACCTTCCTGACGCATGTCGCTTCATCCAAAAGGCTGTGGATGACGGAGGCCGCGTCCTGGTTCACTGTCGTATGGGCATCTCGAGGAGCGCCACCGTAATTGCAGCGTATTGTAAGATTGTCGCTCGCTTGGAATGACCAAATACCAACGGAAACTCACCACAAACTAGTAATGTCGACTCGTCACATCCCCGTCCAGAAGGCGCTTGCCATTATCAAGAGAGGTCTTGCATTTCTTCCATCCACTTTTCACTCGCTTACCTCTGTTTGCAGCTCGTCCACAGATACAGCCCAACTATGGCTTCATCAAGGAGCTTCATGCCTTCGAAGCTTGTCACTATTCGGTGTCGCCATCCGATGCAACTTATCGTGCCTGGAAGCGCAGACACCGTCAAGATGTCACCAGTTTTTTGAACAGTTTAAGTGACACAACTAGTATCCTACCGGAAAGGCTCTACCTCAGTAGGTAAGAAAGGAGCGACGCCCTTGTGTTAACACCCCTCTCACGAGCCCTTCCCCAGTGATTTCCCAACGGATCCGGAACGAGCTGCTTGCCTAGTTGCATACATGGGCTTGACTCACTGCGTATCATTATCACCCTCTGCTACTTTCCCATCCAACATCGGTCTCAAGTACAATCACGTCGAGATACCCCAATCCAACAAAGTAGTCCTTCTCCTCGCATTACCAGCCATCTGCAAATACATCCAAGATGCCTTGGATAATAGAGGCCGAATTCTCGTTCATTGCCTTACCGAATCCACTGCTGCCATCGTTGCTTGTGCTTACCGTAAACCGCTAGCTTATTGTTTCCCTTGCCACCACTGATAGTTGCTCAGTTATGTGGAGCCGCCGCGCTTCCTACAAGCAGGCTTACAGGATCCTGCACGAAGGTATGTCTCACTGCCGCTGTCATGTTGGTAATTTTCTGAGGATGCACCCAGCGCTGCCCTTGTTTAATGCGACCGACAGCTTCACGAAACTATTAGAACTTTACGCCGCGTGTAATTGTTCACCGAGCAGTGACCACCCAGCGCTCCAAGACTGGTTGGGTGTAGGTCGCCAAAATGGCCACGTTATACCTTCTCAACCATCCAGCTCTATCATGACTCCATCATCTCCCACAAGACGAACACCAGGAACAGTCCTACCCAATTCTCTTCCAAAGCAGTGGTCGAGGGCCGGGAGTCAAGCGAATCATTCGTTGAATTCGCTGAGACCAGTTACACTGGACGGATGAACTTCGGCACATGGACTCACGCCTCTTGTCTTGACGCTTCACCATTTCATTCCTGTGCGTCATGTATACCTACTAGTACTATACCATTTAGTGTACGACGTAATTCTGAACTGTGTTCCATATCTCATCCTGTAAATGCTCCCTGTCAGGTAGTGGTGGGCAAATTTTTGTCGAGATTCTGGTAGTGGTGGCACGGATATCAGTGCCGCGGTCATGACATGACGCCCGCGATCGCCTTGCCTTATGGGGAATCCGGGTGAGGTGCTGCATGATTTCGAACGACGACGACGACCAACAGCAACTGGCCGACTATGCCTGCATCATGGCGCGCCCTTCGTGCGATCTCTCTGAAGCCGTACGCTTGCAGTCTTTCCGCCTCCCAACCCCGTCACCTTTCCGGACGTTTGAGTCTCATGCGTTCTCGTGCGTTCTCCGCGTGGCGTCACGGAACGGTCATCGACGACGAGGATAACGACATTTCAGAGCCAGATACCGACTCGGAGTATTTTGGCAATTATTCGGTCATTTTGCCCCCTGAGCCCTTCGTCTTTGGCGTCTCTCACATCCCTCAACGACCCGTCCCAGAGCACATTCCGCGACCGCCGTACTTGACTTCTTCCACCCACCACCAGTACACTCTTAGTGGTTCTTCCAGCGGCGATCGCATACAGCTCGGTGGCTCCGAAGAGCGGCGGTTGCGCGAGGCTGCTCGGCTCGCCCGGGAAGTGTTGGAGTATGCGGGCACACTCGTGAAGGTCAAGGCCGGCATTATTATCCTTCGCCAACAGCGCTGACGTTCAGGTAGGTCGGCTCCACCACGGATGAGTTGGACGCGGCAATTCACGAATATGTCGTGACTCACTCAGCCTATCCATCACCTCTTGGATATTCTGGATTCCCAAAATCGTGCTGTACAAGCGTGAACAACGTCGTGGTCCACGGGATCCCCGATGAGTTCGTGGGCCGACGCATGGAATTTTTGTGGCTTTAGCTCATATCACACATCCAGTCGACCTCTCGAAGATGGTGACATTGTGAACATAGACATTACCGTGTACTTGGATGGGTATCACGGCGATACTTCGCGAACATTTTTGGTTGGTGATGTGGTGAGTGATTAGCTCTGCTCGGCTGCGAACGTGCCTTACCGGCCGATTAGGATGAGGCAGGGCGCGACTTGGTCAACGCGACCGGCGAAGCCCTGGAAGCTGGAATCGTTGTTTGTGGGCCCGGAAACCCTTTCAAGTCTATTGGGAAGGCCATACACGATGTAGCAGACCAGCGAGGATACTCCGTATCAAGTCAATTTACGGGCCACGGTATTGGCAAGGTGTTTCATCGTTCACCGTGGATACTGCACCATCGTAAGTCGGTATGTTGGTGGGGTGCAAGTGCTGTTGGTGATGAAAAACTTAGGCAACGACGAGCCCGGGATCATGTTACCAGGACATTGCTTCACTATTGAGGTAAGCGAGGTGCATGGCATGGATTTATTAAGGCTGACACGTAGAGTAAGCCCTGCCTCATTCAAGGAAAGAATCCAAGGAGTTGGATTTTCCCCGATGGCTGGGCAGCGTCAACTGAGGTCCGTTCTCCTCGTCTTCCATCACTTGGTTTTGATAGATGATTTGCCTATCTTGCCAACCAGAACTGCGCCAGGAGTGCGCAGAAGGAGCACATGGTTCTAATCACGGAACACGGTGCGGATGTCATTACATAGAAATAGTACTAGTATGGGTTGGTCACGGTTTAGATAGAGACTGATCCCGATGTTATCGCATCCTGTCTGGAATGAATGATCTCGGGACGTTTCACTTAGGGGTTGGTTATCTGGTGCTTGTCGCGTTAGTCTGATAGTCTGATAGAGTCGCCTCCTCTTTCAAGACACGCCATCACTAAACTCTCCACCGCGGGGCGTCTATCATGGAGCTTGACCAGTTGACCACTAAACTGACCAGTGCAGACTGCCTCAGTTGAGTTGGAAACTCAGATGGGCGGAATGAGCTAGTTTGGAATACAGATGAGAAAAACCTACACACATACGCTACCTTCAACTCGAGCGTTGACGACAACTGTGATGGGAGACGTGCCCCAGTTACATTGGATGCGTCCGTCGGCGTGATTTGAAGCCTCCGAGTCGCGGACTTGTATTTGCTCTTCGTTGGGACACCCCGTATCGTCCTTCATGTCTTCCTTGACCACACGGGGACGCCATTTATTACTTTTCCCACCATATTCTCAGCAGGGCCCAAGGTTTTCTGGGATTTTCCAACAAGGAACGCGGTAGCTGGGAGTACTTTGTCTTCGACATTGTGCCGGGGCGTTGTTGTTGAATATGGATCACGTGGGTGATATATCCATATATGTTGATCCTTCTTTCCTCGCCTCGTTGTCCGTCCATCTGCGTCCTTGGCACTGGCATTGATTCCTAACTTCCTAAACTAGAGAAATATCGAGCAACAGAACGGCAATGGATCCAAGTGCGTCCCCCTTACTTTGTGATCTCCTCCCTCCGTCGTCGTTACACAGCGTATACAGATGGTCTGCAGCTGCAGGAGCGACATGCCGAGGCGAATGGCCCCAGGAACGTGGACAGGTCAGAGGCTCTGTTCTCCATGTATCTTGAAAGGGCAGATATCGACGATCAAGCGGAAACCGAGAGGTGGAAGAACGAGTGTGATATTCTACTGGTATTTGTGGGTGCTCATATCAATTTACTTTCGAATGCAATTCCCAATGTTAATGCTGAACAACGTAGACTGGTCTTTTCTCCGCGGCTATCGCGGCTCTTCTTGCCATTTCTATTACGGACCTTCAGTCGAGTCCACAGCAATCCTCAACGGTCTATATCGCAAATGTTCTGTATTTACTCGCCAACACCACTACAACTCAACCCATCACTCTCCCAGAACCTCCCGACTCACTCAGTCCCTCTATCCCGGTATATTCAATATGGGTCAACGCACTTTGGTCCTTGAGCTTGGTTATCAGTCTTACCAGCGCCCTGCTGGCGGTCTTTATCCATCAATGGGCGTATTCGTACCTTCGGGATACTCAGCAACGGGAGAGCCCGCAGGACCGTGCCAAAACTCGTACATTCTTTGCCGAAGGCCTAGAGAAGTCTCACATTTCATTGATGGTCAGAACAGTGCCCACGCTCATCCACATCTCTCTCCTTCTCTTCTTTGCCGGGCTTCCCATATGGTTGATTAACATTAACCGTAAGGTCTGCTGGCCCGTGCTTGCTTGGCTCGGGCTCTGTGGAATTGGATACATGATCATCACCGTCATGCCAATCTGTAACCCCGCTAGTCCCTACTTTTCTCCACTTTCATCGTTCTTCAGGTACTGCAAGATCGTCATGCAATTGATATTGTACCAGTTCCTCGAAGTGTGTGTACCTACCTTTCGCGGTAGGGCAATCAACTATTTCAAGCAGCTAAAGTTCGGGATACGCAAGGCGAGAATTCAAGCCGTTAACGTTGACTCTCCTGATCACAATCTTCGCGTCTTCGAGCGGGCATTTAAGACCTTGAAGCAAGACAGCGAACGCTGGGAGTTCTTTGACGCCATTCCTGACTTTTGTGCCTCACAGGGTAATCCCTTAGAAACGGTTATCCGTCCGAAAAGTGCAGAGCTGTCCAGCGAATTGGTTAAACTGATGAACCGTACTTTTTCATCCACTCTGGTTGAAGATTCTGTCAAGCTGCAGCGGATCGAAATCTGCATGAAGGCAGTAATTGCAACTAACAACCTCCTCTTAGGACATTGGTATTTCCTGCGTCGCGTACTTAAGGAGTGGCGAGAGTTTTTACGGTTTGTTCCCTTCGGGCGTTTTGTGCAAGATTGGCAAAATATAACCGATCACACCACGATTCTCTACATGCGATGCGTGGTTTCTGCCACTATCAGAACCGTACCAACTCCCATACCAACTCCCAATGAGCCTTGGGCACAGATTTCCAGACTTCATTTGCCTTGGATCCAGCTTGTGAGACACCACTTAGGAGTGTCGGAAGCTACTCTCCAAGAATATCTACTCCAGCCCCGTAGCTTGTCACTGGCCAACCTCAATTGCACAGTCTCGCATATAACTCAATTTAACCCCGATCACGTGAGCCCACAGGTTCACAGCTTCGTTTGTGACTCCTTGAATGTTCTAGAATCACTGTGCCGATTCGACGTCCAAGGGGCTTCGCCTGAACTTGGGCGCGAATTTTGTGCCCTATGGAACCAACTTGTTCAAAAGCATCATGATCAAAACGCGAACAATCTCCGGACCAAGGCCCTCTCCACGACGACCCTCAATCATGTTTACTGTCTCCACGAGGCCTTGCACGCACGGACAGGTACCGTCACACCACCCCAGCATGCTCAGTGTAATGAGGATGTGACGATATGACGAGCCCTGGTCAGGCAACCCCGCTAACAACGCAGCGGCTCCGCACTAAACGTCACTCATTCCACGGTCTCCCACCACAGCATAATCAACCCCACGTGACTCCCATCATCGCTGGTCTCTCGTCTTCCACCTCGGCCTCCCCCCAGAGCGTTCGAATCGCCTTGCCACCTCGTGCCAACTCAACCTCCCCCCATCCTTCCATGTCTAGTACACCGGTCCCAGTGTCTGCCCCGCCCAATGGAGGTACAAATGCTGTAGTCTGACAATCTTCCTCAAACCCTTCCCGATGCTTCATAGACGTCTCTATCCTTTTCCGACACGGGGGTACACAGACCTCATCACTTCCAGCCCCTTTACTTGTCTCGGTTACTTCAACTGATCGAACACGTGGATTATTTCTTTTTGGAATTTTGATTCGGACGATACTCGGTTTGCGGCAACGTTTTTGATCCTACGGACATGTATTTACTGATATCGAAGGCGAGTGCTAGGGTTCACGAGTCTGGGCGCTTGGCTCAATCGCGCTACGGACATTTCGCCGTCTTTAGCTTGTTGATGGTAGTATTATTGCGTTTTGAACGTCAGATCTTTCCCTTCCCTACTAATATTTACGTCTCGCTCCCCCTCGAGTGCTTGGTTGTTTGAGGGTGATTTACTTCTCGCCCATCTATATATTCCACTATACCGCGTTCTTCCTCCAAAGATTGTGATTGTTGCCGTGTAATTCACCATCCGAGTCCTACTGTCCTCGAAAACCCTTCTATGCTATATCCAATTTGCCTTTTTCACCTTCTGTCCCTCGAGCGAGCGCATCTCGTTATCGTGGTGTTGATCGGATATTTTTTCTGGAATGAATGAATCTCCGTCACATTTCGTTCATCTTCCTTGTAACGTAGACGGTTTAATGGGCCCTTTGAGAACTACCGTCACTAAACACGCCACCGTGAAGCGTCTGATGTAATCCATCATAAGTTTAAATTAAAATTTCAAAATTTTCAAGGATCTGATAGGCAGTTAGGTGGTGGAGTTACGCGCCTTGACCTTTCTTCTCACGGTGTTGGCCGCGGCCACCTTCAGGATGTGGTATTGTGGCTGTCCACTTGCATCCTTGGCATTGAATCAATCCCACCGTTTCAAGGGTTTCTCTTACTTGGTGATCTCCTCTCCATCGTCACAAATATGCCAGATAATCGGCCGGAAGAGAACGGTCCGGATCCTCAGGCCGTGGACAAGTCAGAGGCCTTATTCTCTATGTATCTAGAAAGAGCAGACGATGACGATAACAAAGTCACCGAGAGGTGGAAGAAGGAGTGTGATGGCATACTTATCTTCGTGGGTATCCCTTCGAATTCTCTTTCGAATAAAGCTCCAATATAAATTCTGAATGATGCAGACCGGTCTTTTCTCAGCCGCTGTCGCGGCTCTTCTTGCCGTTTCTGTCTTGGACCTTCGGCCGGATCCACGGGATACCTCAGCAGTCTATATCGCAAATATGTACCATTTACTCGCTAACGCCACTACATCTCAACCCATCATTCTCCCCACACCGCTCGACCCACCTGAATTTTCTGCGCCAGGATACGCAATCTGGGTCAACGCGCTCTGGTTCTTGAGCTTGGTTATGAGTCTTACCGGTGCTCTACTCGCTGTCCTTGTACAGCAATGGGTGCATTCGTACCTTCGGGCCACTCAGCAACGGCAGAGCGCGCAGGACCGGGTCAAGACTCGTGAATTTTGTGCCAAAGGCCTCAAGAAGTCACGCGTTTCGTTGATAGTCAGATCAGTGCCCACGCTCATCCACGTCTCTCTGTTTCTATTCTTTGCTGGGCTCCTGATATGGTTGACTAATATTAACCATTTGGTCGGCTGGCCTGTGGTCTTCTGGCTCGGGCTCTGTGGAACTGGATACGCATATGTCACCATCATGCCGATTCTTCACCATGATAGCCCCTACTTTTCACCGCTGTCATCGCTGATCAGACGCTCCAAGATCCTTACACATTTTTTATTCACCCAGCTCTTCGAAGCGTTCCCTAATCTCTCCTCCTCCCCTCTCGGCCAGTGGCTGCCTGGCCTTTATGGTACTGCCAGAGACCACAATCGCATGCATTTATCGCTTAGTATGCACGAGGCAAGAGTGGAAGCTGCTCGCTCGCTTCCTCCAGACGTCAACTACGACGCTTTCTGGTGGACATTTCAGTCCTTGAAGCGAGACAGCGAACTTGAGCAGTTCTTTGACGCCATCCCTGACCTTTGTGCCCCACAAGGTGATGCTTTGGAAAGGTTTATTCGTCCAAAGAGAGAAAAGCTGTCTACCGCATTGGTTGGGCTGATGGACCGTACTTTTTCGTCCAATCTCGTTGCAGAATCTGTCAAGCTGCAGCGGATCGAAATATGCATGAAGGCAGCAGCCGCAACCAAACAACTCCTCCTGGGACATTGGTATTTCCTGCGTCGCGTACTCCTTGGGGAGTGGCAAGGCTTCTTGGGTTCTGTTCCCTTTGGCCGCTTCATACAAAAGTGGCAAAATATAAACGACTCTACCACGAATCTCTACATACGATGCGTGGTCTCTGCCATCATTGCAACAGTGCCAACACCCGATGGGGCTTGGCCACAGATTGTAAGAAGTCACAGGCCATGGATCCAGCTCGTCTGTGATCATCTAAACATGTCGGAATCTACCCTCCACGGCCATCTCGACCAAATGCAAAACGTATCACTTGCCAACCTCAACTGCATAGTCTCACATATCACTCGATTTGAACCCCAAGGCGTGACCTCGTCGGCTTACGACTCAGTCCTCGAGTCCTTGAAGGTTCTGGAATCGATCTGCAAACTCGACGTCCAAGCAACTTTGCCATCACTTCAGCACGAATTTTGCATCCTGTGGGACCAACTTGTTCAAAACCATGTCACGGTTGATCAAGATCCGAACAATCATCGGACCAGGGAGCTCTCTACGAGGACCCTAGATCATATCTGCGGTTTCCATGAAGCCTTACACGGCCGCGCGGGTACTGTCATATTGGCAGGCGCTAGTCCAATCCAGCACCCACACTGTACCGAGAATGGGACTCGCACTGCTCATTCTGTCCCGACATCCCACACTAACAACGCAGCCCCTACGGTAAACGCCACTCATCCAACGGCCTCCCACTCACAACATGATCGACTCCAGGTGACATCCACGACCGCTGGTCCCTTGTCTTCTACTTCTCCTTCGTCTCATGGCAATCGCCTCAACCTGCCATCTCGTCCCACCTCTCCTGCTCCTTCCATCTCTAATACAGCGATCCCAATCTCTGCCTCGGCCAATGAACGCACATACGATGTTGTCTGACAATCTTCCTCAAACCTTCGCGATGCTTCATAAGTATTTCTATGCTTGACGGGCCCCATAATCATGGTCAGCCGCTTTACCTGTCCGAGTTAGCCCATTTGATTCGAATGGGTTGTTTCTTTTGGATTTTTGTACCACACACATCTCGCTGTTTTTAGTTTGTTGATTATACGAGTGTTACCTTTTGTATTCCAGGCCTTTCCCGTTAATCTTCAATTGGATTTAATCATTCCCTTGACCACTACCTTTCATGTTCACCCATCTATTGCACTACTGCATTCAAAAGCTGTGATTTTTGCCATGCGATTCACCATTCTGCTGTCTTCGGTCTCCCTTTCGTACTGCTTCCTGGTTTCTATTCCCACCATCTGTCCCTCGTTACCGTGTGCTGATCGAATGTTTTCTTCTCTGGAATGAATGGATCTCCGCCGGAACATTTTATTTACCATTTTACTCGTTACTCAGATGGTAGAATGGCCCTTTTTAAGAAACGACGTCACCAAACTCTCTGAATTGCCTGAGAGATGGCGGCAGTTCGAATCCGAGCACTCCGACCAGCGAAGCTTGGCCACGTGGTGGTGGTTTCGGATAAAGCCGAGAACGATCGACAAACCAGTATGATACCACATGGTGGCAAAGGATTGCCGCTGACTGTGATGGGTGACGCTTTCCCCTTCCCTTACCGAATTTTCTTCCTCTATATCGAACCCACATCAGCACTCGCTGGGGCATACTATGCTGCTATTCATCCAAGCCGTTACCTTCTCGACCTAGTTAGCCCCATCCAAAGCGATTTCACCTCAGTTGTCTCAGACACGTCGACCCGTATGGGCCTTTCCCAGCTCGCAAACCTCTATCTGCTCTTCGCCTTGAACGAACACCTCGTCTTATCTTCTACCTCATCTTTGAAGACATGGAACCGCCTGCTATTCTGTCTACTTGTGGCAGATTTCGGCCACCTTGCCACCATGATACCAGCAGGGCCGGAGATTTTCTGGAATGTTTGGAAATGGAATGCGATGGCTTGGGGAAGTGTAGGATTCGTCTACTTGGGTGCGACGCTCCGCCTCTGCTTTTTAGCGGGCGTCGGACTCGGACACGATGGGCTCCATGCAACGAAGCCCCCGTCAGGCTCGGGCAGAGAGTCAGCGAAGGTCGGAAAAAAGGGGTGAACAGGAGCGAGTGGCGTGGATCTGCAGAGATTTTAGTACGGTGGGTTTGTTCCCCGGAGGTTGGTTCTGTTAGCATGATGGTTTTGATGACCCGGTTTCCCTCGATTTTGTTTTTCGACGAACTACGGCTACTGTCTTCTGTGTGGCTGGCTGCTGCGTCACGACTCCTTGCTATAAGAATGGACTTCGAGCTACGTGTCTTGAATGGGAGTAATACCTTTGATCACACTAGTACTACCACGCAGCCGAGTCGATCGCCGCATGTTACCATTCCATTTGTAAATCTCGATTGATGGGATATGTTCCGCGCGATCATCTCTATAGAACTTGCCAAGGCGAGATGTACAGACGCGATCGATGCCTTGTTCACCTTTGGAATCCAAACTTGTCCAGAACTTTCGGCGGATATGGGGATACATATGCTCTGGCTAACTAGTTGCTCAACACATTCACGCCCGAGTTCGGGGCCACGCTTCCCCCACCTTATAATCCTGACACCGTCACCAACATTCAAAGGTCACGTCACGGCATGTGAAAGGGTACAGATGTCGCTAGAAGTGAGCGGAGAACAGGAGTCAGACGAAACGTTGGACACCGATGAAACGAGTAAGGTGTTATCTCCTTTGGGCCACGTAAGGTGAGTAGAAGCCCTCCAAACGTATCGAGCTCTTCGCCGAAGCCATTCATCGTAGCATATAAACGAGATCTTTTCCCCATCGTTCCAAGTTCGTCCGTTCTTCCCTCTTTCCGCCCGAGTCTGCGCTCCCCCCTTCAATCAGGCCCTTTATCTTCCCCTCCTTTCCCTGCGATGCCTCTCCTCTCAAATTTCATCTTAGATCACACCGTCGCCATTTCTGGTGCATTTGTCGCTCTCTACCTCATTCTTTGTGCATTATATCAGCTCTACCTTTCTCCACTCTGCGATATCCCTGGTCCTTGGTATGCGGCCATATCCGACTTTTGGCTTACAACACACGTTCTCCGCCTCCAACAATGTAGGATTATAGACGCCCTATTCAAGAAATACGGTCCCGTCGTGCGTGTCGGCCCAAACAAGGTGGTCTTCAACGATCTCTCCACCACGAAGAATGTCTACTCTATTCTCAAGTTTGACAAAAGCACGTACTATAAGAGTCTCCTAACGTTCGCATTCTCTCTCTTATTGAGTGGAAGTTTTAACTCATGCGTACATTAGGAACGACAATGATCATGCGTGCGGACCGTCCCATTCATTTACACAACCCTGTTCGACCTAACATTACTCTCTGTAGCATGACCACCCTACCTCACGCATCGCACGTCTTCCGCAAGAAAGGCTATGCCCCGCACTACACTCCGACCAGCCTTGCTCAGTTTCAGCCTGAAATACATCAAAGTGCTCTTGAGCTGGTGAACGTATGATACATCCAGCACCGCCTACCTCTATCTCTGATTAATTCACGTTTGTCTATGTAGATTCTCGGTGGGGTTGTCAATGGGAATGTAATCGATTGTCTTTCCTTCTTTCGCCACTTCATGGCCGACGTCGTCTCCGCTTCTTCATTCGGCTGCTGCATTGGTGCTCTGAGTAGGTGGGCCGTCGACATCGAGGACCCATTGGTCACCGCGATCGGAGACTTTCCCAAGCGAGGGATCCTTGTACGCTCTGACCCATCGCCGATGTACTTATAAACTGATTGTGCTTATAGCGAAGTGCCGTCCCAGCCTGGGCCTGGAAATTAGTATGTTCCATCCCTAGCCGACGTTGGCGTCGGCTCTGCGACTCGGACAAGATCATGAGCGAGGCAAGCAGAACATAAACGTAGGAAATCGAGCCGTGCTGATGCCGATAATATCTCGTTGTCCAGTTTGTCAGTGCACGGGTATATGAGACAAGGTTGCAAATGGTCTCTGGATCATCGGAACAGTCAGACAGGATTGCACTTGTTCAACGCCTCCTCCGTTATTATGCTGGACCGTCGAACGACACAGCCTCTGACCGGGACGTTATATCCGAGCACATGGGGCACCTGTGCGTCTCTTTTATAGAACTACGCCAAGGTCTTCCTCGACTTATCGCATGTGTTCTGTAGTATCGGTGCATGCGACACGACATCAACGACTCTTTCGTACCTCTGTTGGGAACTTAGTCGCCGTCATGACATCTCGGAGAAGCTTCAGGCTGAGTTGGACACAGTTATGCCCGATTGCAAGACCTTTCCCGACATCACCGTCCTCCAGGGCCTTCCTTATTTAAGCGCGTTTGTTAAAGAAGGTTCGCCATATTGTATCCTTATGGTCTCTCTTGTACCTGATTGCTCAAAGGTCTTCGTCTTTACGGTGCCGCTCCGAGCTTACTTGAGCGCGTTGTGCCGAGCTCGAGCACCAAAACAGCTATACCCGAGGCCTTCGATTTGATGGGCTACGCCTTACCCCCAGGAACTCTTGTGGCTACCCAAGCATGGTCTGTACACCGCAGCCCATCTGTGTTCCCGTCTCCGGAGAGCTTCCTTCCTGAAAGGTGGCTGGAAACCGGGGGAAACAATGAACAGCTGGAAGCCATGAACCGGTATATGATGCCTTTTGGGACTGGCTCTCGCGTTTGTGGGGGTCAAAACCTAGCACAGATGGTGCTGAGAATAGCAATTGCCGCGATTGCGAGAAATTTCGACATCACCTCACCTCCCGAAACGACTGAAACGAGTATGGAAATGAGAGACAGCTTTGTATGCCATCCCTTTCTCACTTAGCACTTGTCTGATACAACCGACACCGTGTACCCAGGTTATCTTTCCAGCATCAATGACCTGTCGTCTGATCTTCAACCCGCGCAAGAATTGATGGACTCTCCGATCCACACTGCTTTGCTTTTCCACCTTTCTTTCTGAGATTTTGATTCTTCCCCAGTGTATGCCATGTTGCTCTTTCTGCATGTTCAGAGACGATTGACGGGTTACGTACCCTGTTTTCCCACTGTTTTGAGTTTGCTGAATGTTGTCTTGTTGTGGCGGGTTCAGGTGGAGACCGCCATAGGAGTAGTACGTGTGCACTGTTCTTCTCAATGACCTGGATACCCAAGTAGCTTAGATTGCCCCTTTAATATCAATTCATTAATGTTGGCTTGAGTGGTCACGTGAGGTGGTGAAGGGCAGGCACATTCGCGTTTTCCTGCACTGCGCGACGCTCATTAACCATTTATCTTTCGCGTCGCTTCACTCACCCGACATCTAGCTACCCACATGAACCCAGCACAAATGACCTCCCCTCCCCTCCCTCGCTCGTCTCTCCCTCCAAGCAGCGCACCACAGCCCTCGCAGTCCCCAAGTGCTCAATCATCTACCCGACAGGCGACGCGTCGTACCACAGACGCACTTAGTTTTGGAGACGAGGCGAATGATGCTCGAGAAGATGCTACTGAAGCTAGCTCGAGAAGGAGACGAAGGCCGAGGACTGAACAACTCAATGGGGACGTACCTATTGTAAAAGATGCTGTAGGCGAGAGCGTTGCAGAGGCATTCGAAGCATTTCTGAAAACGTAAGTTGTGCATTTCTCTGTGACCGCACTGCGTATTTACCTAGCATTCTAAGCTTCACGGAAGACGTGAACCTCTCAGGGACCCCTGCCCCAGATATCGATGTACCTATCGCCGGCGATGGCGAACTTATCTACGTCGAGCAAATCCATACCATGCGCGAGTACGAACTTACAACACTCTACGTTGACTACGGCCACCTCTTGCAAAAGGATGATGTTCTTGCTGATGCCATCCAGAGGCAGTATTACCGATTTTTACCGTATCTTCGCAAGGCTCTTCACAACCTGGTAGCGGAATACGAACCTGAATACCTCAAAATCAATCCTACATCTGCCGCAATGGATTCTACAAACTTGCAGTCTCGCGAGTTTAGCGTCGCTTTTTATCATTTGCCGTTGGTTTCCGCAATACGAGATCTCAGGACTGACAAGATCGGGACTTTGATGAGCATCAGTGGAACCGTGACGCGCACGAGCGAGGTCAGACCTGAACTACTCTTTGGAAGTTTTACATGCGAAGTCTGTAGAGCTCTCGTACACGAAATTGAGCAGCAATTCAAGTACACTGAGGTACGCGTTTCACGTCTCTATACCCAAGATTTCCACCGAATGGACGTTTATTCTCTTCCACTCAGCCTAATTTATGCCCTAATCCTACTTGCGGAAATCGTTCAGCGTGGCAGCTCCAAATTGATACTTCCAAATTCACCGACTGGCAAAAAGTTCGCATCCAAGAGAATCCATCTGAAATTCCGACTGGCTCCATGCCCCGGTCTCTTGATGTTATTCTTCGTTCTGAACTAGTCGAACGTGCAAAGGCGGGCGATAAATGTGTCTTCACTGGCACGTTCATAGTTGTCCCCGATGTCAGCCAGCTTGGTCTGCCCGGTGGAAACAATGCGGAACTACAAAGGGAGGCCAATCGAGGCGGTGGAAGCGGCGCAAACAGCATCGGGGGGAGTGGAGTTACTGGCCTGAAGAGTCTCGGCGTCCGCGACCTTCAATACAAAACGGCATTCTTGGCCTGCATGGTACATGACGCAGATGGAAGGGTGAGAGTTCAGTGGACAACCGGAACCCCTTCAGTGTTAACCATCCTATAGGGCTCCACGAACATTAGGGGTGAAGACGAAGATGGAGAAGTGGATGGTTTGGCCTTTGCTAAATCCCTTACCGAACCGGAATTCGAGGAACTCAAACGTATGATCGAGTCGGATCATATCTACGCTCGACTGGTCGAGAGTATCGCGCCGACCGTCTACGGACACGAGATTGTGAAAAAGGGTTTACTGCTTCAACTCATGGGAGGTGTGCATAAGCAAACCTCAGAAGGCATGCATCTCCGCGGAGACCTCAACATCTGCATCGTTGGCGATCCCTCGACGTCAAAATCACAGTTCTTGAAGTAAGGTCACGTTAAATTCAATGTGACCTACCCTAACCGGTTTTGGATAGATACATTTGTTCTTTCCTTCCCCGTGCTGTTTATACGTCTGGAAAGGCTTCCTCGGCGGCTGGCCTTACTGCTGCGGTTGTCAGAGACGAAGAGACGGGAGACTTCACCATCGAGGCTGGTGCCTTGATGTTAGCGGATAATGGGATCTGCGCCATCGACGAATTCGACAAGATGAACATCTCGGACCAAGTTGCCATTCATGAAGCAATGGAACAACAGACCATATCTATCGCCAAGGCGGGCATACACGCCACGCTCAACGCACGTACGTCTATTCTTGCCGCCGCGAACCCCATCGGCGGCCGGTACGATCGCAAGAAGACTCTTCGAGGAAACGTTGCGATGACCGCTCCGATCATGAGTCGATTCGACCTATTTTTCATTGTTCTGGACGAATGCGACGAAAAAGTTGACCTCAACATAGCAAAGCATATCGTCGACGTGCATCGTTTCCGAGATGAGGCTCTGCACCCGGAATTTAGCACAGAGGCTCTCCAGAGATACATACGATATGCCAGGACTTTCAATCCCAAGGTTTGTTAGTTTAGCTCTACAGTGGAGAGCACCCGCTAATGACATTGAACCCGACCGGCCATAGCTCACGCCTGAAGCGGCAGACCTTTTGGTCGAGAAATACCGGATTCTTCGCCAAGACGACGGCACTGGTGCAGGCCGAAACTCCTATCGTATCACGGTTCGTCAACTTGAGAGCATGGTCCGACTAAGTGAAGCAATCGCCCGGGCAAACTGCACCTCAGAGGCAAGTCCTTCTGTTCCCTGGAGATAGAAGGGGAACAAACTATCTTGTAGATAACACCTGCCTTCGTGCGAGAGGCATACAGCCTTCTACGGCAGTCCATCATTCACGTCGAACAGGATGATATAGACTTTGATGAGGAGGAAATCGCAGCCACTCGCAACAATATGCAGCCCAAAGCAAGCGAAGATGATAGTCAAGATGTTGCAATTTCAGGGGGTGACGATACAGAAATGACGGACCCAATGTACGCGGAACCATCGGGAACAGATGGGTCAACAAGCACACAGCCCCAAGGTCTGGCGACTCCTAAGACCCTACATCACGACGCAGGGAGCGGGCCTGCGTCCGCCAAACGCAGAATGGTCATCACGCATGACAAGTACATGACTCTGCAAAGTCTGATTGTCCTGCATCTTGCGGCCGTCGAGCGAGAGACTGGTAGAGGGATCGATCGAGACGAACTTATCGACTGGTACTTGGAAATAAAAGAGGAGGAGATCCAAGACGTTGATGAGTTGGAGTATGAAAAGGAGCTTATCACAAAGATCCTGAGGAAGCTCGTCAAGGTCAGAACCTTCCGTTGATCTGATAGTGGAGAGGCTCAATATTGGTATACAGGATAATTATCTCATCCAGATAACGGGTGATGTACAGAACTCGCTACCGACATCCATGGATGAGAGTAGCACACAGGGCGGAGATATGCGTGTGTTTTATATGGTTCACCCGGCGGTGGATACGGACTCGTCGCAAGTGTAGGCTGCGTGCTTAGTCATGTATCTCTTACCTTGTATATCCTCCTCTACTTTTCCTACTCGCGCTCTCAATTATTGCTGTCGTTTTGTCCAATGCCCGATGATACCCTCATCGTTCCAACTATTTTACCGTCCGGATCACTTCACTTTGGCTCAGTGCAGCACGATGGCACCGTCGGTGACGTGATTAACTCACTGAGCGCTCTGGATGAAGTCAAGTCGGACGTCCTGGGCGACCTGCCGCCGCGTGGTTGGGCCCTTCAATTGATTAGAAATGAGCTACCAGGTCGCCAATGGGAAGAAGATGAGTTGGAATCTTTGGGAGATGGTGCGTGCCTCTGGAACTTTTTCCAGTGTCAACGAACTTGACGCGACCTTCAGGACTTCTGGACGAGACAACTAAGATTGCCCCATTAATTCAGACCACACCATCAGATCCCTCGCTTCAACGTCATTTCTCGGCTTTTGCCCTGACATCCCATCTTCATTCGCCCGTCTTGCGCCTCGTGTCTTTGCATCCCTCGCTGTCCGTCTCAGTATCCTTCCTTCGCGTCCCCGAAATTCACGATGGCTTCGCTTGGAGGTGCTTTTTCTCGAGAAGCACTACTGTTCGAGACATCATCGAATCTGTCCTAGATTCCCTTGGACTTACCAGGTCTCTACCTGTGCCGGGTGGAGGTACGGTCCATTATGTATTGGAAGAAGTTTGGGTCGAAGGCGACGCTGGGAGTGAGTCGCATGTAGCTGTCTCCATTCTATTAGCTCATATCGATTCCTTCTAGGGGCCGCGACACTTTCTCAGGATGCGATCTTCTATGACTTATTTCACGCCCCCGGCCGCCCACCGCCGTTCTCCGTAAAAGCGCGACGTTCCTTCCAGTTTTCTGTCCCAGACGAGTGGTATCGTCGCTCACAGCCTCGCTCTACGTCTTCCATGTCACTCGAACCATCTGAATCTACAATCAAGGCGTGCCAGGATATTGAAACGGAGGAGGAAGACGGAGACGGAACGGCCAAACAAGCCAGTGCGAGGGCCGCATCTGATGGCTCCCCGCCGTCGCCTTCAGAGACGAAGTCGACTGACTGGCGCCAATCTCTCTCCCAAGCCCGGCTATCCAGCGTGTTCGAGAGCTGGCTTCGTCCTTCGACCCCCACTTCCCCTCCCAAAGTAGCAAAGACCTCTACGCCCGAACGAATGAGTGTCAGCGAGCCTAAACTCTTGGAGCGAACTAACGGAGACGTCGGTTCTGACACGAATTCTGTTGACGCTGTTGATGTCGATTGGGACACGGACGGTTTTGAGCAGATGTTGGTAAGTGCAAGAGCGCGGGTGCGATAGAACATTTGCTGAGGCGTAGGATAGGATGAATTAGGCCTGAAAGAGCCACAACGCCGGGCAATGCATCAACTTCCTGCAGACAGAAAGTTGTACCTTCTGGAGCAACACAAACAGTACAGACTCGCCTCTGTAAAACCACACCCACATGTAGACCAGCCCTCATACCCTATCACTTATGGCCCATCTAGTGCGGGAAATTTATTGCCGCGTCTTGTTCCTCAGCTTACTGGAGACTCTGGCCTCATGAGACGGTTATCGATGACAGGATGGGGCGCTACGAACACTACTTCCTCGTCCGCTTCAACATCGACCCGTAAAGGAGAAATGCCTGGCCTCAGTTGGACGTCTACCCAGACACAGGCAACGGAAGTTCCTCAACCTCTTCAGCCTCAGACCACGGGTGGACTCTGGTCAAGCTGGTGGGTTTCTTCTGGTGGCGAGAAGAGTGTCACTGGTCAAAGTAAGGGCCTCGCGAAGGAAGCCAAGGCTCCGAAGTGGTATGTAGATAGCATTAAAGGCAAGACCCTCGACACGAAGTTGGTGAAGCTCTTGATCTCGTTGCGGGTCCATCTGTCCACTGCTCGTGTATTCTGGGTGAAAGAATTTGTCGAAACCGAGGCGGGGCTTGATGCGCTCAGTGCCATACTAGCCAACCTCGTTGGAAGGGCAGGAAAGAGGAAACATCTCACTGATATAGAAGATGCTGTACTTTTGGAGATTATGAAAATTCTCCGGGTCCTATCCAACACAGAGGTGAGCCGACACTTTGGCATACTCGGTGATGTGACGTTAAATATGATTTGCAACAGCCTGGGTTCAAAGCGGTCCTCACCTCCCCAACCACAATTACACATATCGCTTATTCTCTGCACCACTCTTCATCAAAACTGCGAGCATTGGTGTCCGATCTCCTAGCTGCTATGTGCATCTTGGCCATTCCCGAAGGCCAAAAGATGGTTATGGCAGCGATGTCAGATTACCGGGTCGTATTCGACGAATCATTTCGATTTGAGGAACTAATCTCATCATTACGACTCCCTGAAGTCGATCCAAATGACTTAACGGGGAATGCTACTCATCCTTCCGAGGACGACGGTGCTTGGGATGCTCGCACATCATCCATGATCCTAATCAATGCTTTGACAAACGGCCCTGAGTCCCTGGAGGAGCGAATTCTACTTCGTGAAGAGTTCAGCCGACGAGGTTTAAATGAAGTTATCGTTGTGAGTGTTAGGTTTTTGTCCGCAGTTATACCATTCCCTTACAGTACGCCAGACTCTTCGCTACATAAGGCCACCTGAAAGCTTAGTAACGCAACTAGACGTTTACACGGAAGAAAAGTTTGAAGATGAAGAAGAAATGCGAGAACGTGCATCCCGACTTTTTTATGTAGACGATCGGCACAATACTTCTGAGATATTTTCGGCTTTTGAGGAACTCGTCACCCTGACGAGGTCAAGCGCCGAAGACTATGACATGGTTGTCAGGATTATTAGGGCACTGATACCCCTGTTTCAATGCCAAAGTGAAAGGTATGGTTCACGGTAAAATCGTAGCATCGTTAACAATTCCACTTTAAGAACGAGTATACCTTCCGTTATCGCAACTTTCGTTGAACAAGCCAGTTCCATCGACGATTTGTGCGGCGACACTCTTCACCTACGCGTTACAGCTAACGTCAAACTAGACAGGGGGACTGGCCAACATTCCTGAAGAATTTCACGGCAGCCGTGAAAGACACCATTGAAAGCTCAGTCGAAGTGGGTGATGAAGCAGATCATGCGAGAATAACCCTCCAGGATGAAATAAAAACCCTACAAAGACAAATTGATCACTCAACATCCGAGGTACGTTCGAATTCGCAATCAGACACCCCATTTATGTGACAATACCTAAAGCGGGTACAACTGCAAGACCTCGTCGATCAGCAGAGGGCGGAGATTGATACTCTGAGGGCGATATTTGCGAGTGCGCCTGGTGCCAACGCGAAGTCCCCGGGTAATAAGGGCTGGTCGGAAGTATGTCAACTCCCTGCAACTTTTGCCCTGTTATTCACCACCTGGATAGAGCCTAGTGCAGCGCTTGGTTCAGAAGGAAAAACAAGTCTCACAGATGCAGTCAGAAATTGACCACCTAAAGTCTTTGAATCCCGCTGAGATTCGCGAGAGTGTGAGTTGCTACCGCATATAGATGCATGTCCGTGCTGATTTTTTGACCACCCTCTCTAAATCAATACAATAGGAAGAGCGGCTTAAGCGTGAACGAGAGAAAACCAAGTGGACGAGCGTTATGGATGAAATCGCCAAGCTTAAGACTCAGGTCGGGTTCCGCATCGATTAAGACGTCCCTATTCTTACCTAGCATATTCACAGGTGGCGGAGTCAGAAATTACCATTGCGCAGAGGGACAAAGAGTTGCTTTACTTGAAGCGGGCTCTTGAGTCTGTTTACTCTCGAACCCGGCCCCGGGAGGAGTCTAGAGAGCCAGTCACCGATGTCGATGCTGGCCTGCTTGCGTCCAGGGCAATCGAAAAGATGGCCCAGAAGGAGAAGGAGGTGGCTGCGCTGAAAGCAGAGATAACCGACTTGAAAACGCAGCTGGCTGCTAAACCGAAGTTCATTACTGAGAAGGACTTCAAAGCACAAGTGGCCCCTCCCCCACCTCCACCACGACCAGGCAAAGTTAAACCCGCAGTAATCTCAGCCAACTCGTCAGACAATGCTCAACCTTCGGAGGTTTCTTTGTCACCATCGCCACGATCTCTCACGTCCCCGTCGCCTTTTACGTCACCCCCACCCTCACCACCACTTCCGCCTCCCCTATCCCCTACTACGACCAATACCAGCGATCCTCCTCCACCGCCGCCTCCACCACCGCCACCACCGCCACTGCTGCCGCCGTCACCTACATCTATTGATGGCTCAGGGCCACCACCCCCTCCGCCACCACCGCCACCACCACTATCACCGACTACACCCGGCGGTGGTCCCATACCTCCACCTCCACCTCCGCCACCAGCGGCTTTCCGATTAGGGAAACTACGCAAGGCAGAACCAGTTAAGAAGTTACGGCCGTTCTTTTGGAACAAATTACAGTCTACAGCATTAGCATCTTCCGTGTGGAATGACGTTCCTTCTGATACAAAGTTCGCTTTGGACGACCTAGAACCGACTTTCTCCCTCGATACAGCTCTAGATTCACAGTCCCACCGCGCAAACGTGGCGAGGAAAGCACCTGTCACAACCTTGCTAGACATCACACGAGCTAACAATATTGGCAAGTGGTCTACCTCATCTTTAGTTTCCTCACTCACGCCCCTGAAGCCATCATGCTTTCGAGAATAAAGCTGACCCCGACGGACATTCGCAAGGCACTCCTCGAAGTTGATGACAAGGCGCTCTCGGTAGATGACCTCAAGGCGATGGAGAGGCAAACACCCACCGCGGAAGAAGTCGCTAGGCTCAAAGATTTTGGGGATGTCAGTACACTTGCAAAAGCAGACCAGTTCTTCTATCAGGTGGGCCTGATCCTATCATGAAATAATGCATGCTAAAATGTGCGATCTAGGTTATAGATATCCCCAGGATCACTGATCGTCTACGATGCATGATCTATCGGCGCAGGCTAGAACTCGACATTGAGGAGATACGGCCGGATCTAGATATCCTCCACAGCGCTTCACGTGAACTCAAAACGTCGCAGAGGTTCAGGCGTGTTCTCCAAGTGCGTAGTAACACCTCATAGGCTTCACTGAGATTCACACTCGCTAGGCTGTTCTTACGGTGGGCAATGCTCTCAATGGCTCTAGCTTCCGTGGTGGAGCCCGTGGCTTTAAGCTCGAAGCTCTCCTAAAGGTTACTTAACACATGATTTCTTTCGCCATGGTCTAACGTTACTTTTCGTAGTTACGCGAGACGAAGTCCGTGAAAGGAGGCCCCCAATGCCCAACGCTACTCCATTACATTGCCCGCGTTCTCCTGCGTACGGATCCAACTCTAGTAACCTTCCTCGAGGATATGCCCCATATAGAAGCAGCTGCGCGAGGTGAGCGTCTCCCCAACGGGATGTGACCCTTCCAACCATACCACACCAGTTTCTGTCTCCGGACTTGTAACATCTATATCGACTCTCGTCAGCGGTTTGAATCATATTCGAGACGAGGTGAAAGGAACTAAGGAGGCTAAACTCCTGCCCACGCAAGACCGATTTGTCGAGGTTATGGAGGTAAGTTCGCTAGTGCGGAGGGTTCCCCGTCTGACAGCGTTTTGCAAGCCATTCCTCATCAAAGAGCGCGTCACCATCGATGCGGTGTCTAAACTTGGAGCTGCTCTCGAAGCAGAACTTAGGAACTTACTTATCTTTTATGGCGAAACTCCCGACTCGCCAGACTCGCCAAAGCCAGAAGATTTCTTTGCATTAATCCTATCGTTTTCTTCTTCCTTGCAGGTAAGTAAGTCATCGGCTTCCTCTAAACACCGCCTGGCAACTAGCCTATAACCACAGAAAGCGGCCCTAGAAGTTCACGACGTAGGGGAGAAAGCCCAGACAAACAAGCCGCCAGTCATAACTACCGTCGAGGTCGAGGAGTCCATAACGGAACCGGTGTGTATTCTGTCATCATTGGTAGAAGATGTTCCAATGGAAATTGCCAGGCATTGAAAGCTTCTCGTAACTCTCAGATGTTGGCTCCTCCGAGCTCGCAGGGTCGGGCTGCAGGAACAATGACAATAGAACACGGCGCGCTCGATCAAACTATTCGCAGTATGCGTGACGGCAAGCGCAGGGCTCGTCCTGGACGGCGGCCCCTCAGCAAGATGTTTATCGATGGAGGGAGGCCATGATGTATGATTGAACTAACCATGATCTACGCAGCTTCATTCTTCACGACTACGGACATGGATATTCATACATTCTTTGCATTCATGTACTACGACGACATAATGAACTTTATCATACCAATCTGTGGATCTAAGATCGATTCAACGGCGATACCTCATCGCATCTCGCCACGCAATCAAGGAACAGCTCGAAAAATGCCGCGGCCTACCAAAAGCACTCGTCAGCATACAAGGACAGAAAAATGAAACAGTGCAGACATCAAGATCCTCCGCAACTTCGCAGTTCTTGCCTGTCCTGCCCCAGGTATCGTCCGCCTTCGAGTATCTCCATACGTCCGCCACGGTTTGTCCTGAGCTGTGCGTTCCTGTCAATTCTACGTCCACCCTGTATCGTCGTGTAGTAAATAGCTCTGGTCGAGAGACGTAAGCTATCGTCAATGCGTCGTGGAGGGGCGGGCCATCTATGAAACTAAAAGTGTTCTTGTAAGACTCCTTGAAGAAGGAAATGAGGGTTGAGAGCGTGTGCCGGAGCTGGCTGCTGGCAACCGCAGAACTTGCGCCGGCGCCGTGGGACGTCGAGTTGGTCAGCCTGGTATGAATCGAGTTGGTGACTATGGCCTGGTGGGTAACGTTGAGGGGTATCATCGTCTTGGGCACGGGTGCATTCAAAACTATCTGGGCGGCCTCGGCTGTCGACGAGAAACGACAACAATGCAAAAATGACATTCTGGGTGTGCAAGGAAGAAAAAAGAAAGACGAAAAAAACTGACGATCGCAGAGGATGTTGAATTCTGCCACATGTCCAAGGTCAACCCGACAAATCCAAACGGAAACAGAGGGCCCCCACAAAGGAAAGGGCGAGAAGAAAAAAAAAAAAGAGGTGCCCCACCTGCTACAGCGGAACGATTTCCGACGCCGATGCCGCCACCCATGAACACGATGCGTTCGACCGCGTCCAAGAGGTGCGGATAAACGCTTACGAAGAGCGCGACATTCGTCAGAGGTCCCGACGCTACGATGGTGATAGTAGCCTTGGTGCCGCCCGCGCCAGAATCAGAGGTCTGTGTCCGCCCGGCGATCGCGGCGGCGATGGCCTCGATGGCGGGACGACTGTCATCGATGCGCTCTCGCACCGGATCCGAGTCACCAGACGGAAGTCCCTCAACACCCCCGAGCCCGTCGGGGCCGTGGATCTCGGTATCGTGCCTCGCAGGCCGGATGAGTGGCGCTGCTGCGCCACCGTACACCTTGATGTGCGCTGGAGCCGCAAACGCGTGCAAGCACCGTGCGGCGTTTATCTTGGTATTCTCGGCGGTAGTGTTTCCGTGCACCTTGCGAATAGATCAGCGGGGGTTCGTGCGGGGTACGTACGAGCATCGTACAGTCGAAACGCCGAGAAGTTGGGTATTGTTACAATGAAGTGCCAACAAGATGGCAGTAGCATCATCATGTCCCTGGCGTCACATACGGTGATAAAAACCCCCGCAAAGGAGAGCTCGGACGCATACCGGATCACAATCGAGCCAGACGTAGTTCATTAGAAGCAAAAGAAACGTTACCTGAGCGATTCGAACACTCGCGGGCAAAGCCCAACCGCTCAATGCAAGTCATATGACCTTAGCAGGCGATCCCGTTAACCACTCCGGCAAGGTAACATTAAGGCCGTGCTCACAGTAGAACGTTGAGACTTTGTCGTCTTGGGAAATTCACATAAATCGGTTTGCTTTCAATACAACCAGCTGGAATGTACAATGTACAGATTGTGCCACCTCGTTCCCACATCTTTGCTAAACCCTCACCATTATTTCACTCAGATCCCGGTTGTCCTGTTGGCACCCCGATTGTCCAAAGCGGCACCTTTCGAATCGTTCTTGCTTGCCCACTTTCCTGAAGCGATACTTTCGCCCGCTTCCTCTTTGCCCTTCTCTAAGATTTGCTTAATGACATCATCATCTACGTGTGTGCTAAACACGTTGTCGAGTTCTTGCTTTGAGGGCCGACGCAAGAGACCTTGAGGTCCTTGATTTGAAGAGAGAATTTCGAACGCTGTGATTGACCTACGATAAGGGATCATACTGACCGGGCAGTCAGAGATCACGTACAATCAACTACGTTGACCAAGGGGATGGTCCTATGGAGATCGTCCTGTCAGTTTGTGTTGTGTGAGAAGGGAATGATATGAAAGGAATCATACCTATCTGAAAGCACCAGTTCTCAACAAGCTCAGTGAACGTTGAGTACGAGAACAATTACCTCCATCCTTCCATTTCTTGTACTAGAGCAGTATAAGCGGAATCTATCATCAGCCTTTGTGGAGAATCGTACCTCTAGGGGGTTGACGATGACAAGAAAGACATCTGAAGCATTGGGGTCAGGTTTGTAGACGACTTTGGTGATTGATTTTCCCATGGTGATGTGGAGTGTACGGCGTAGTCGAGTGGAAGTAGTTGGATGTTAGTGAACAGTCACGGGTGGATCACACGATCCCTCCAGTTGAGCCCTCTTTATGAATCCACCGAAATGGTGACGTCATGGGACCATCGATCACCAGCCATGTGGGCCGTGAGCCCGTGTGAACCGTGCATGCATGTGTACATCATTCCGCTCGGCTCTCGGCTCGACAACAGAGAACAAGCAGTGGCTCAAAGGTTTGCGGCTTCCTCTATGTCCAACCAACATTGTCTGAGCTCTCTACACCTAACGACGCTAACATCGATCCACTTCGTCCCCAGTCGACCTCCCGTTGACGTCCCTGGCCCAAGGGACACTCAGACGTCCGAGTCAGGGGTACTAACGATGGCCTACAATTATGTTCGAAATTTACGTCAGTGGGTGAGCTCCGGTACCCAACGGAGGCGCTGACCTTCCATGCGCGCACTGAAAGGGGAACGCAGTCTCGGCAAGTTGGGTCATCAATCTTTCGCATTGTTCGATCGACAAATAATCGTTGAACATGATAGCACCTTTGGGTGGCGTCAGCGGGAATTCGCTTCGCACACACAAAGGAAAATGGAACCTCTGCATGCCCTTGAATTGACAAGCCCGAGTAAACCCTTTGGGCACCAGCGGAGCGCCTTGTGCCATGTGAGATGATCTCCATGCGTCTCGGATCCGAGAGCTGGGGGTACGTCATCCGTCTCCGAGTCAGTCGCATATTCTTTGAGGAAATTACGGAGTTCATCTCCCGCGAGAAGCTAGCCAACGGATCAATAACGCTTTGACAAAACGAATGCTCCATCGCACCTTGTCACCAACCACATGCGGTACGCTGTGCACTAGGACTTGTTCATACGCATCTTGGTCGACGCTTTGGTCTCGACTCTTGGATTCTGGCCAGCTCAGATCAAAACACCATCTTCCCAGATTACTCCGAGTACCGCGGAGTATGGATGCCTCCTTCCGGCTGAGAAGAATCGGGCGTGGCGGATCCAGTTCGATACGGTTCGCACTATACTTCCCGATGCTTTCAAGGTTGAGGAAATTGTGACATAAAGTCTTCAGGAAACCCTCCACACGAACTCGTTCTGAAGCAGCATGTTGGTCAACGAGGACCAGTATGCGTCCTAGGTTGTCGGATGCTTGGCCGCTGTCATCACTTTCTCTGATTGGGTCGACCGCACAAAGAATGAATTTCCTATCAAGTTGGTTTATCACCTTCATGCGTGTGAGATCATCCTTTTGAAGGCACCATGTGGGTGATTGATCGAAGATGGGAGAGGGAGAGCCGTCCACGCAGTTACTCGAGTGTGTGGCGCATGTTGTGAGTGAAAGATGCTCGAAACGAAGAGAGAGAAGATTTGGAGGTTGCTGAGAGACCAAGGGTATTGGTCGCTCACTGACCGAGTAGGCTGAATTACCCTTATTCGGCGCGCATAAGTTTCAAACCGCTGTCCGCATGCATGGTACCCACCTTCAAGGCATCGAGGATCCACTGTGGAGCTTCCCCCACATGGTCTCCGGGCTGAGCGAAAGCGATGGTTCTTCGTGTGGAGCTGATGACTTGTGCATATTCATCATCAGACCCCAGGCTCAGGGGAATACGAGGGTGGGAATGGCCTGTCCTCTTGTCGACTAAAAACGTGGCGCCAGAATTGGGATCTATCCACACAATCTCATGTTCGTCATTATTGTCATCACCCTGAGCAGAGAATGAGAAAGGGGCCAAAGGCAAATAGAAAACGCGATTTACTGACCGGGCTAACATCTAATGGTACGCTACTAGTATCTCGTTCGCAGGTTATCGGTAACACACTGCCCGTGCTAGAAAGTGCGCCGGTCTGTCGTAAAGCTCGTATGTCAGACGTGCTCCGGGGAGAGCACTCCTCGGCATTTATCCTCCGCCTTTTTTGCGGTGCGGTGCGGGCGTCATCACCAACAAGGAATCCGTGACGAAGTAGAAATGCATGGACGACAGATTCAAAGAAAGCAGTGATGACATCTTCATTCTGAAACGTGGCTCAGTAAGGGGTAACTTTTGGGTATAAAAGTTAATGTAGTCTCACTGAGACATGGATCAATGATTTTCCAGGTTCCAGACAATTATCAATGTCTTTTGGTGGAATTGTCAGGCTAAGGACGTATATTGGTTTTCGGTCAAGTTTGGAGGGAGAACGCCGAGGATCTACAGACAGCATCAAGTCAATCGCAAATAACGAGATGGCTTCACTGACGTTGGCGAGAATCGGTGGTATCGGCACATGAAACCTAGTGTCAGTGGTTACGGAGCATCTCAGTCAAAGGGTAACGCATGCGCACTCTCTTCGAAAAACTGCTGTTAGAGAAGGCGCCATCAATATTGCGGTGCAATTGATGAGATTGGGAAAGTGGATGGCGGTTGATATCTGGCCAGGGAATTAGTATACCTCCCTAGAATATAGCAGTGAATGCTAACAAATATACTGGTGAGCCTGTTCATAGAGTCTCAGTCGCAGACGTGCATTAAAGTACAAGGGATTCTTTCCTTCGTACGTGATCCTTTTAGACCAATGAAACCTTCAAGTTTCATTGTGTCGGACGATACTACAACCTCATCCACCTCCTGAGCAACAGTAAATAAAGGGGCGTTCGTCTTAGAGGATAAGTGGACGCACATCAGCAAGAGATTTACCATTTATGTGACGAAAGGTAGACAGGATAGACGATGTCTGGCAGTTCTTCATGAGAAAAAGAACACGAGACAAACTCTCAAGAACCTTCGGTATATGCAGTACTCGACTGATGCGGGGACCAGTTTCCGATGGTTGTCGTATGGTACTGACGGTGAATGACACTCCCGGAAACGCTAATGCTAAGGTCTCTATGCCTCGGCAAATAATGTCCATGGTCTTTGATGGACGGGGATGAGAGCTACGCCGAATCGGCAACTGCGGCGAAATTTTTAGACGTCTCGCATTGTAGACGTTGCGGTTAGGCGTACATTGTAGAAAATGTCGCGAAGATGTACGACCGTTCCTGAGTGCTCCATTCGCCAACGGGCCGCAGATCCGTTGTAGAGACAGCGACCATTCTTCAAGATGTTAAAGCACGCCAGGTCATTCCAAAAGGGGGTTATGCACCTTAGTGATGATAGACCATGTCTGCCGGGAGATGGATGTCCGGGAAGCGATTTCCATACATGAGACATCAGCTGCTGATGCCAGAGCTACGCAACCGTCACGAACTATGTCGAGAGCAGGAAAAATATGGACTACCTTCACCCCTGAATCCAAAGGTGGATATTTCTGTCAGAGAGTTTAGGTTATGGGCCTTGGACGTGTCTGATTCGAAAGCCATTCTAAAAATGACGTCGTTGACTAATGCAGGAAGGACATACGATACCTCCCAGCTTCAAGGCTTTTCGAAAGTGCATCTAGACCATTTCGTGCGATTCCATGGCCATCATCTTTGACCCAGCACTCCCATTCTTGACAGTCAACCCCGATTTCGATATGGGATGCTGAGGCGTCTAGGCTATTTTGAACAAGTTCGGACACAACTTGAGGCAGGGAGGTGAGAAGCTGAGTAGAGCGCAGTCTCGTACGGACTGGTTCTGAAAGTGATTTCAAGGATTCGGAAGAGGTCATCTGGCCCTACATCATATGTGAGGAGAAGAGAATGGACGGGGACGGGATGAGTATCGATGAGTCTCGGCCCTGTGCGAACCGGTTGACACGGACCGAATACCGGCCCGCGTTTGAACAAGTCATTTGTCATTTGGTCATGCTCCACCACGAGTCCAACTCCAACTCTGCTCGCAAGTCTAACGACAACGATGGTGGGAGACACCCAGTAAGCTGGTCAACCAACTCACTGACTCGGACACAGGCCGTCTGTCAATTTTATCTTCGCGGTGCATGCAAATTCGGAAATGAATGTCGTAATGAACACCCCCAGAATGCCCAAACAGATCGCCGCTTCGCGAGTAAGTCATTAGTGGCTTTTGCACTGTCTGCATTCCTTAGTTGTTGACCCATAGGCTCGACGTGGACCCCTAGTAATCCTCCAAAGACTATTCCATACAGGCATAAACCAGGCTCTTTCCTATTGCATCGGTTAGCTGACATCTGGTCTTGCAGCCTCGAAACGATGGCAAAGGATTTCGATGTTAAAGCAGATAAACCATTGTGGTCACTCTCATCTTATGGACCTGCGAAGAACGAGAAAAATCTTTTACCGCCACTCGATGAATCGCCTGAAGAGCTTCGTTTCAAAGCAGTCACTGCTATACGAAACGGAAACATCAACGAATATGTACGTTCCCCCACTCCTTTCGGTAATGCGATTCCTTGATCTTATGGGAGAAAGCTTCAATATGAGCTAAATGGATTCGCAAATGCGGAGCAAGTCTTTGTCAATGCACGCAACGACATCAAAGGCGCCTTCGAGGCCGCCAAAAGAAATAGTTTTGGATCCGACGCACCTAACAACACGGTCGTGAACCAGGCTCCGGGTTCGAGTTCCCCATTCGGTGCATCAAATACGTCTGCTTTTAGACAGCCATCAGCCTTTGGTGCACAGAGCCCTAGTACAACTTCGGCATATGGCCAGCAACAAGGAACGTCTTCCTTTGGGACACCTGCTTTTGGTGCCCCTGCCTTCGGCCAGACTCCTTCCTTTGGTCAACCCTCCATCCCTAAGCCCGCTTTCGGCGGCACATCCGCGAATAGCGGGCCATTTTCTTCCTTTGCAGGACCGGGGCCATCAGCATTCGCAGCCGCCGGGGCCAATCCCACTACTTCTCCTGGATCAGTCTTCGGACAGTCCGCGTTCGGCGGTTCTGGTAGCGGAGCGCAACCAGGTCAATCAGTATTCGGCGCCGCAAGCTCTACCTCTGCAAATTCAGCCTTCGGGAGACCCAGCGCGTTTAGCCCAACCTCAGGGACCGCATTTGGGCAGGCATCTCCTTTTGATGCGACCAACAACGCGGCCTCTCCATTTGCGAAACCTACGCCCACCGCGGCTCCAGCATTTGGTCAACCCTCCATATCTTCTACTTCGCCGACTCTATCGCCATTCGGCCAGCCTGCGCCAAATACCTCAGCATTCGGTCAACCAACGTCTGCGTTTGGTCAGCCTGCCACCGCCGCTGCTGCCTTTGGCCAGAATGCCACAACTAGCCCATTCGGTCAATCCGCTTCTCCCTTTGGTCCCCGAGCGCCAGCTCAACAGTCGGCCTTTGGCGGAGGTGTATCGCCTGTATCGCCAAGCGGACCCGCCGGCGGAAACAAGCCCCATGCAAAATCTGCTGCCCCCGATTTTGTAAATGCGAAGTCGACGTACAAGCCAGGCTTAAATCCGTACGATGCTCTACTCCCACCCAACTATTCCTCATTGTTGCCCGACAATGTACGCGCAGCCTTCATGGCCCCACGATTCTCTTGGGACAACGTCCCCGATTGGATCCCGCCGTTGGATATGCGGTAGACTATCGTGCATGTGCATGCACAACCTGGGATATTAATCCTGCGATATTCATTGCTTATCTAACACCTGGTCAGGACCCTCACGCCTGTGACTGCGCACTAGACTCGCTTTCTCATCTATAAGATATACACCCTAGTACATTAAATGGCTTAGACAGTTCATGTTCGCTGTACGAGTAGGCCATGGCCCGTGATGATTGGAATGGCATAATGAGAGAAGTATTCTTGAACCTGTCATACATATCCTCTGGCTCGGATCGACGGTCGAATGGGAGATATACGAGCAAGTGGGCCTTAGCTGATGATCGGGGTGTGCCAACGCGGAACCTTGGGCATTATAGTCTATTGTGGCAATATGGGAACCAGAAACAGGAAACCCAACCCAACGCATTTCGACAGGCATATTGAATAGCTTATATACAACTATATCCAAGTACTTATATCGGATATCTGAGCATGCGGAGAACAAAGCAAACGACACACAGCTAGACCAAGAGCATAACGAAGCGTTGGACAACCTAAACCAAACGCGTCTTCAACTTTGCGCGTAAATTTGTCATTCATCATCAGAGTTGCCATCCCTTTCATCGGTCTCTCCTTCGTCGTGCTTCTGCAAGGGAGGCTGCCCTGGCAGTCGCTGGAAGAATTAAGTGGATGCAGTGTCAAAAAGTCCCCTGAAACTTACTCGGAAAATGAACTTGCAAACAAAGAAACCGCCGTCATTTAAGCCTTGTTCCATCCATGCCTGCGTAGTACAGATGAAGAAAAGTTGCGCATAGTGATGCATAGAACCTTACCTTCTCAACCATATAGAGACCATCATATCTGTATCTGTATTCGTATCAGTCATCAATGCTGCCGCACAAGAGAGGGAAGCAGGCTGCACCCTTCCAAGGGAGCGTATGGCGAACTCAATTTGTAACCACGAATGACCCGGACAGGTTTTCCTGTCTCCGAAGATATCTATGTGGTGATCAGAGGACTGAATATACAACACCCGAAAATGCTACCTTCAATGCCTTGTTAAATGAATGTTCGAAGCTCTGATCCGAGCTCTGGGGTGCAGTTCGTAGCTAAAGGTGTGAAAAATGCCGTCAAATTTTCAATTGCATCCCGTTGAGGGATCGATGACACACATTCTTGGGATTCGCTTTGGTTCCCTTCAGAGCTCGTCCACCTGAAGATATTCTCAATGGGGTTAAGTAGCCACGAAGTTAGGGCTATACCTGATCCAGTGAAGGTGCTGGGATAGCGTCAGCGAGGACAACTTTACTCATCAAACAGGCACTCACAAACAATCACCCAAGTCCACGTCATCCTCGTATCCCCCAGAGAGAGCGACGGAATAGGCCCCTTCATTGGAGCCAGAGATCCCAGCAACCCAAGGGCTGTTATATCACGTCAGTACATGACTCAGCGGCTACAACCTCCTAGCGTACGCATGAATAGCATCATTGCTACAATCTTCCCTATGTCGACTGTCAGTCAACCACGAGGACAAGAGCAGGTGATTATGCGTACCGGGTTTCCCACCACGTCCCAACTGGAATGCCTGGAATGGCACCAAACGTCTTCCTGCGTCGCATATCGTATCAGCGACAATACTCCCCAAGTCACTTGGGGGCACCAATCGTACGGGTCATGTGTTCGCTTTCCAGTGTGCCGATTTGGCTCTCTATCATGGTCCACGCCTATTTTCGTTGTAACTAGACGGGGCAACCGTGTCTGCGACTCAGCTTGATAGTCGGGTGGCGCCTTCCCTGCATGTCTCGAGCTACGGCGGAGGCCGAGCTGTGACGTTTCGGTACGTGCTCGTTTCGTCGGGCGAGGGTCCCCCTTCGAGCCACCATCAGAAGAGGGTGGCACGCGCGGTTTTTGGGCGGCGCCCCGTTTAATTGGGACACTTTTGCGACGTGCAGTTTTCCCCACCGTCTGCTTGGCTGCGGCTCTTGTGTCATTTTCCTTATTGATTCTGCCCATCAAATCATTGAGCAATTTCCTGTTCCGAGCAATCTTTTCTTGACGTTCGATTTCGAGTTTAGTCGGCATATTTGCTAAGACAGCAGAGGATAGGAAGGAGGAGATCCCCGAAAGGCAGGACGGAACCAAAATACAGATACAGAATAACCGCGAGAAGCGCGACATGTCACATGTCACATCTCGCGTGAATGTGACGGTTCGTGAATCTGAATATAGGCACAGCTGAAGCTCTGAACGAACGACCACACTGCCATCTAGCGGGAGTTTGGGTTGGGAAGTGTAGGCAAAGGGACAACTCTTAGCCCTCTTCTTCTTCCATACCATCTTCCTCCATGTCCACTACATCGTGCTTTGATCCGCTCTTTTCCATAAGGTGCTTCACACTCACGCGGATGTCGCTGTTAGGGACAACCTTCCGTGCATCGATGTCCCATCGAAGTCTGCTATCGAAGAATCTTAACCTGTTCGATTTGTTGCTGCCACCTATTTCGACGTTGCCTCGGTCGTAGTGGCCGGAGTGATTCAGCTGTGGCACATCGTACCATTCATTTGACATAATGCTCATGCGCTTTTTCTGTCTTGAGCGTTGCAGCCGGCCCTGGCGACTACGGCTAGCAGAGGAATCGGCAGAATCATACCGATGAGACTCAATGTCTTCAGATTCGTCCGAGTCAGGTTCACGTGCCTCTGCTTCCTGCATTTGATATACGTAACGCGCGTGTTCTAAAGAGCGTTAGCACAGACGGCATTTGGCAAGTACTACATAGTGGTGGGTAACTTACGAGCGAGTTTCTCATCTAGCTCATCTCTTGATGGTGTTTCGTCATCTGTCATGAGCCCGAGGTGTTGCCCAACGCTCTCGCGAGGAACGTCGTGAAGTCCTACTGAGGGAGCAGCTTGTAGCTCCGAAAGTTGCTGTAAAGCTGCTTCTCTGCTGGGGTTGAGAAACCATGATTACACCAAGGTTTTTTTTGCCTACCTTACTCTATCCAAGGACCCATCCTTCAGGTTTGTATCCTCCATATTGTTCTCTGCAACTTCGAGTCTGTAACGCGGTCCGAACCAATCGAAGAACTCGTTCCATGGGAGATTGAGGTCAATGTCGTTCTCAATTCCCAGAGCGCAGGCTGTCTCGAATGCCCACGTTCGTGAGGCATTCTTTACGGTGTACCCACCGCCCCCCAGTAGAATGAACGGAATGTTCATGTCACGAACGAAGTGAACGCAATGAGCGTGGCCTTGCATAGTCACGTTGAAACACCCCAACTTGTCACCAGCAAGAGAGTCGGCTCCACATTGAAGAATAATCACAGAGGGTTGAAAAACTTCTACAGCACGGGCGACGACCTATGGCTAATAATTACCTCCGCTGACAATATTATACTGCATGGAGCTTGCTCACCGGCTCGTAAATACTCCTGAAAGACTCATCGTTGAGGCCATCTTTCAGTGGGACATTGATCGCATATCCCATCCCCTTGCCTCGTCCTCGGTCTTCCTGTGTCCCGGTTCCAGGGAAGTACTCCCCGAACTTGTGGAAGCTGCAGGTCATGACACGGTCTGTCGTGTAGAATGCTTCCTCGACGCCATCTCCGTGGTGACAGTCGATGTCGATGTACAATACCCTTGGGTATGTTCGCAGGAGTTCGAGAATCCCGAGTACGATATCATTGATGTAACAGAAGCCAGATGCCTCCCTCTTCTTAGCGTGATGTAGGCCACCTGCCCAATTTATTGAAATATCTGCCGCGCCCGATGTGATCCTTTTTGCAGCAGCTAGCAGAAGTGTGGGTGATGTCAGGCAGTGACTATGGAACCAATCAGTGACTTGCGTACCAATGGTACCACCTGCTGAAATGGAGCAGAACTCAAACACCCCTTCAAAAGCGGGATTGTCATCCCCAACAAGAACTTGGAAATTGGGCTCAGCTACCTGATCAAAATAATACTGAGGAGTGACTCACATCGCGTCCCGTTATACGTTAGCTCTTCTGCGGTATCTGGAGTAACCCTGGCAAGGAAATGAATATATTCATCGGTATGGAACGATGTCATGGCTTCAGGAGTTGCACGTTCTGCTCTCTATCCTTGTCTTCAGGTAGCAGTGGACGGAGAAAGGTGTCACTTACTAGGACATCCATTTTGTCTAACATGTTGTATGCAGTGAGTAACTCATGGGTGATCCGCATGCGGAGAGGCTTCATTGGGTGGCCCAGACCATATGAGTACGATCCAACGTCCGCTGCAGAAATAGTCAGTCAGGAATTGGGGAGGATGGTGGGATATCTGACGATCATAGTAATAGGATACTCGGCGTCGAGGCATATGTGTATATGAGTTCAGTGTTAGTACTGTGCCATTGATCACGCGCGACGAATTGGATGGCACAATCGGGACTGAACGGTCCGGTAGCCGCGACATCGCGCTGCTAACCTCTTCCTCTCATGGTTGACGACTGGTCTCAGGCAATACAACATGATGTGATGAGAGTTTATCGTGCCAAGCGCGATGAAGCTCATCGCACTGTCCAAAGCAAATACATCATTCTGGGTTTTATCTCCTCCGGAACGTATGGTCGAGTGTATAAAGCACAGAGCAAGGACGAGGAAGCCAAGCTCCACGCTATCAAGAAATTTAAACCTGATAAGGATGGAGATGTAGCAACATATACGGGCATAAGCCAGAGCGCAATTCGTGAAATTGCAGTTGGTGTTTTGTGGTTGTCTCGCGTTTCTGACGTGTCTCATGAAACGTGATACAGCTCAACAGGGAGATATGCCACGAGAACATCGTCGCTCTGAAGGAAGTCATCTTGGAGGAAAAGTCTATCTATATGGTGTTCGAGTATGCGGAACACGACTTCCTCGTGAGCCCTACTTTCTCGACCTCATGGGAGTCACTGATCCAGGCTCCAGCAAGTGATTCACCATTATTCTCAGACTCTCCGCTCGCACATCCCTCATGAATTGCTCAAATCCCTCATTTATCAACTGTTGAATGGCCTCCTATACCTTCATGATTCTCATATACTGCATCGGGACCTCAAACCTGCGAATATTCTTATCACCTCCACTGGAGTCGTCAAAATTGGAGACCTTGGACTTGCCCGTCTCACGTACCAGCCTCTGCAACCCCTTTTTGCGGGAGATAAAGTAGTGGTCACTATCTGGTACCGTTCTCCGGAGCTTCTTATGGGATCGAAGCATTACCACAAAGCAGTCGACTGTTGGGCAGTAGGCTGTGTTATGGCAGAGTTAGCCAGCCTCCGTCCCATCTTCAAAGGCGAGGAGGCAAAACTTGACTCGAAGAAAAATGTACCCTTTCAGAAAGATCAGCTCCTAAAGGTCATCGAAGTGCTAGGAAAACCTGACGGTGAGCGCCGCATTTTCCTGACGAACACGGTACAATTATTGAGTGTTGCAGAGCGGGAATGGCCGGGAATGAGGAATACACCTGAGTACCATAACGTGAAGCGATTAGACGAGTACATCTCTTCCTGTCCTTCGGGAATATTAGGTTTGAAAACTTTTTGATTTTTAGTTCCCCGAACCGCCTCGATGCCTGGTGTAAACAACGCTCTTTGCCGCCTATGGCCGTTAATTTCCTTAGCAAATTGTTTATTTATGACCCTGACAAGAGAATGACCGCTAGAGATGCCCTATCACATAGCTGGTTCCAAGAGGATCCGCAGCCCACTTATAAGTCCGTCTGGTTTTACTTTTGCAGTCCCATAGAAATTGAAAAGGGTCCCAATAGCGTGTTTCAACAGCAGCAGCTCTCCAATCCGGCACAGCTTCCTCCACAACGTCGGATCACACTTGATGAGGCGCCGTCCATGATGCCTGCCCAAGCCACACATGCGCAGCAGTTACCTGCGCAATATACCCAGCAGCAGCACTTGCAAGGGCAGACCCAAGGAAGTGCGGTAAGCTTTGCAAGTTTAAGTGGGGGCCATGCCGGACACACTAGGAAGAAGGCTCGAATCGGTTAGATGCTATCAAACGTGAATGCAGACGTCCCGGGTGGTGAACCGAATAGAGCAGCGTTGTGCACCGTGAGGACTCCGCAACCTCGTACTTCAGTCGTACCTCAGTTTGTGACTCCTGTACAATAAGCGGAGGCTAATTAATACAGCGACTGAGGGAGTCGCGCGCTCCTCGCTCGAAGGGCCTACCTCATAGATGCTAGGTCTAAACGCAGTGTTTTGTTCAATGTCCCTATTATACTGTACCATTATGAAGTTCTCATACATCCAATGACGCTTCCAGTAATCTTATCCATGGTTGGACCTCGATGTGGTGATGGCCCAGCGCACTTACGATGCGCGGACGGCCCGCATCCGCATCCGTGAGAATATCCTGTTGCCTGTAGTGTTAACTGAGGGACCACACTCTCACCTCTAGACAACGCATCATCGTCATCCACGACACCCTCAAACCCCATTCAGTTACCCGGGATGTCGCTCAACTCGCCGGATAGTTTCATGTTTACTGTCGGGAAACTGGGTGCGCACCTCGTCGTTACGTTGCGAAACTCATGATGAATTGAGCTGTGTTGCAGACGCTGGCATGGCCGTGAGTTGAGCACATTTTAAACCCACTGTTGATTCTCACTTCGACTGTCTCACTTAGATTCTCTTGGGAGAACGTGCCCACCTCATCGAGTTCCCTTCTCTCCTCCTCCCACCTGGCGCTACCACTGGTTCGATTGTGAACATTTCCGTTACACAAAATGTCGCAGAAGAACACAAAAGAGACCGCGAATTCTGGGAGTTACAAAGCGAAATCTTGGAAGAGTTTGGTCGAAGAACACCGAGAGCTCCTCAAATCAGTGTCAGTTCTCCATTTCCCCAATGAAGCACTGTGCTAATGCAGTAACTACAGCTTCGCAATGTTACCCAAACGTCCGTGACACTGGAATGGCCGCCTCTCGAACTAGCAACGGCTTCCCTGCGATCCCTTGACATATACAAGAATGGTCAACGTCTTGCGGCCATACCGTCTCCTCTCCAGAACACCTCTACGAAGCTATCAGGTCTCGATATTAATACCGACTATTCATTTCGCCTTGTCATGCGTACAACTGCTGGGATCTTCCAGTCAAATCTTATTAACGTCCGGACTCACACCATGACCGACACGTCTGGTATATCAGTATGCTTCGGAAACGTCCAAGATTCAGTTTTACTGGAGAACGCGAAGCTAACACTGCAGGAGATGCAGGCCAAGTGGAGTGATAGGCTCCAGATTGACACCACCCACTTCGTTTGTACCAGTCCTGCCGCCACGCCGACCGGTGCGCAGACCTCTGGCAGTATCTCTAGCGCTCCTGGAGTGGAGTATCAACGGGCACTGCAGCTGAGTATACCAATTGTTCAGCCTGAGTGGATCCTGGCTTGTTATGCCGAAAAGAAGTGAGCTGCATTTCCTTTCTCCTGGGAAATAATCTCATTAGTTGAATCCTCAGAATGGTCCCAATATCAGGCTATTATCTCGGGGCTACTCACTCCATGCCAATGAACTCAGCACCGTTCACACGCCCGCAGTCCATGTCACAAGCTTCACTTCCACAGAGTGCCCAAGCAACGAAGGCTGCGAATCGTGCCTCGATGCCCGTGCCATCTCGAACACCTACGTCTCCTGGCCCTACGATTGGAGCCAGTTCCGAATCGTCATTAAAGGTGGCGCGTAAAACCTTCGAGCCAACACCAGAGGAGAGCGGGGATGGAGATGAATCACAAAACACATCGCCGCAAACACGGCCGACGAGTACTAGAGGCCCCCCGCGTGTAAGGCATGGAACCATGGATCGGGAATTCAAGTTCCCTCCAAACGCTTCACCTCCGGAGTTGGGCACTGCCTCGCGTGGCCGGCAAGCTACTGGCACTGGACCAGGAAACACACAGCGTGTCCCTGACGATGCAGAGGAAGCCGGGTTGACTGCAGTTGATGTAATCGCCCCAAGCGTGGAAGTACCCCCGCCGCCGCCTATTGAGAAGGAACGACCACCAACTAGTCACGACGACGGCGACGAGGATGTTGGTGAAACCGAGGAGATCTCGCTGAATTGAGAGTACGTAAAGACACTTTCGCGTTGCGGAGGAATAGCTGACGTAAACACCTCTCGGGGCTGATAGCTATCGGTGTGCCAGACGGGGTATGTTGCGGAGCTGGGAGTGACGCTGTTCAGTTTCCTACTTTAGTGACATGCCTGTTCTTGTTGTTGAGCACGTGCCAATACCATCACTCCATGCCTCCTTCAGACTTTGCCAAAGCCGATATCGATGAAATCATTGACAAATTGTCCACGGAAGAGGCTGTAAAGCTAATTGCTGGGGTTGGGTTTTGGTACACGGCTGCTATCGAACGGCTTGGCATCCCAGCCATCAAAGTAAGATCCCCATCATGTAGACGTGTTCATGTCGTTTAATAAGGAACAGGTCAGCGATGGTCCGAATGGTGCGAGGCACTTTCTAGGTAGTCGATCACTCAGGTACTCATTGAATCATCGATGTGCGTGCTCAAGGTATTCGTGGTAGCCGCTTCTTCATGGGCACTCCGGCGAAATGCCTACCAGTGAGCCTCACTTCAGTCTTTTCAACTTGTATTCACAATAAATAGTGTGCTACAGCCTTGGCTTCCACATGGGACAGCAATCGTATCGAGGAAATCGGACTCAGACTACTGGCCTCCGAGGCAAAACTCAGGGCCGCATCCGTCATCTTAGCCCCTACTTGCAACATCCAGCGTGTGAGTGAGTTACGTATCACGGGTTTGATCATTGATCAGAAATCTTGGTTATCTTCCAGAATCCACTCGGGGGCCGCGTGAGCATATACTTTCGACGACGCGGTTCTAGATCCAGTGCTGATGCATGCATTTCGTACCACAGAGCTTCGAGAGCTTCTCCGAGGACCCACATCTTTCTGGTACCATGTGCTCGGCGTACATCAGAGGAGTGCAGAGCGGGGGCATAGGTGCAACCATCAAGCATTTCGTGTAAGGTCACTCGGGCAGGGAGACAGGTCCCGGTGCTAATCCGAATCCCATGCAGAGCCAACGATAAAGAGGATGAACGTATGCGATATGACAGCGTACTGAGCGAGCGCGCTCTCCGAGAGATCTACTTGATGCCGTTTATGCTGGCACAGAGATACGCGCAGCCCTGGGCGATCATGACAGCGTACGTTGGAGATCTCTCCCCGAGACGATTAGCTGGTCCTGACGACAGCCAGTTACAACCGCGTCAATGGTCCTTATGCCTCCGAGAACGCGCACCTCCTACAGGATATCCTCCGAAGGGAGTGGAACTTCGGCGGATTGATCATGAGTGACTGGTACGGCTCCTTACCAGCGGGAGCTTTCCGTCTTCTGAACCATTTCCAGGTTTGGCACGTACAGCGTGGGTCCTGCAATCAATGCCGGGCTTGACCTTGAAATGCCTGGGAGAAATAAGCGGCGCACGTTCGAACAAGTTGAGAGATGTATTGCGGCGAAGCAAGTCGATGTCTGCACCGTCAAAGAACGTGCGAAGAAAGTCCTTGAACTGGTCCAGAAGTGTGCAAAGGAAGCGCCAGAGGTATGCGGCGGTGACCTTCTACGACTTTGACTGGTACTGAATTCATGACTATAGGTGCTCGACGGTGACGGCCAAGAGCGCACGGCAGACTTGGAGGAAGATAAAGTTTTGATGCGTAAACTTGCTGGAGAGTCTATCGTCCTTTTGAAGAACAAGGATGCCACTCTTCCTCTCCGAGCTCACAGCCTAAAGAAAATAGCGATTGTTGGAGGAAACGCCAGGGGATTGGTTTTATCGGGAGGCGGTTCTGCATCACTGAGACCGTCGTATTTTGCGTCGCCATATGGCGGAATTGTCAACGCGTTGCCCAAGGGTGTGCAACTTACGTATAGTGAAGGGGCTAGAGGTCAGTCTATTCATCTTTGGATCTGTCGAAACTCGGCTGGAAGCATATCACAGCATTCATGACACTTCCCACCCTTGAATTTGATGTCGTTACTGCCACGGGACAGCGCGGCTGGTCGGGATCTTGGTATAATCACGAAAGCGACGATAGCATGACTGTCGTAGAAGAGCCGGTCCACACCAAGGTGATCGATGAGACGCGTATTTATCTCGACCAGGCTGTCCCCGGAATCGTCACACACAGGTGGACGCTGAGGCTGCGAGGCCAGCTGGTACCCCGTGAGAAGGACACGGTCTTTGAGTTTGGGCTTATCGCCGCGGGCAGGGCCAAGGTGGTTGCGTTCAACGACATCTTTTAGAAACTCTCCTAACAACCATCTACGGATTCAGCTTTGGGTGGATGACAGCCTTGTTATCGACAACTGGACACGGCAACGCCGAGGAAAGGAGTTCTTTGGTTGCGGCACCCTAGAAGAGAAGGGAACTATTCAGCTCGTTGCCAAAAAAGCACACAGTATATACGTGGAGTTCTGCAACGTACAAGGTCCTGCAGATGGCGACAAAAATGAGACACTGATGGATACGCTCGCTGGGATCCGCTTAGGAGGAGCTGAAGTTCAGAATCCCGAAGAGCTCCTCGAAAGCGCTGTTAACGTCGCGAAGGACGCAGATGCCGTTATCGCTGTCGTAGGACTAAATGCCGACTGGTGCGGTCAATCACCAGTTACTATTTGGAATTGCTCTGATGCTTCACGGATATAAAGGGAGTCAGAAAGCTACGACCGTACTACGCTGGATCTGCCTGGGAGGACCAATGAGCTCATCCAGAGAGTAGCTGCGGCTAATCCCAAAACCATCGTCGTTACACAATCGGTAAGCCTGAGAGCCGCCGCAACGGCATATTTCTTTCTCCTGTGCTGTGCTCACTTCTCACTGTCTAGGGATCAGCAATCACCATGCCCTGGGTAGACACCGTCTCTGCCATTGTCCACGCATGGTATCTTGGTAACGCGACGGGCGATGCCATTGCGGACGTACTATTCGGCGTCGTGAATCCTTCAGGCAAGCTCCCGCTCACATTCCCACGTCGATTGGAGGATGTCCCATCTTTCGAGCATTTCAACGTAGATAACGGAAAAGTAATCTTCTGGCGCATCCCACATGTTCCATGCTCACTTTTGGCGCAGGTTCAATATGCCGAGGATATATTTGTGGTTAGTCGCCTTCTTTGCGAAGCTACATCTGCCTTGAAATACTCACAGTCTCCTAGGGATACAAGCATTACCAACATAAGGGCATCGTCCCTACTTTCCCCTTCGGGTACGCGAGTTCCTTCGTATTTTACATTTGACTGTCAATGGCTCCACAGCCATGGCTTGTCCTACACGACCTTCCAGTATTCGGGTCTAACAGTATCAGAACCAATCACAAGAGAGAACGACATCGCCGTTACAGTCAAATTCACTGTGAAGAACACGGGAAATATAGCTGGCTCAGAGATCGTCCAATTATACATCTCTTGGCCATCGCACTCAACCTTGGCCCATCCTCCGCTCACCTTGAAAGCATTCTCAAAGATATACTTGGGGGCTGGTGAAAGTGGGCCCGTGGAGCTCCGCTTGGACAAGTATGCGGTATCATCATGGAAAGAGATCTCAGATAGGTGGGTCGTGGAGAGTGGCAGCTATACGGTCTCCGTCGGCCCTAGCTCGCAGGAATTGCCATTGACTGCAACGATGATGATCGGATCCGGTTTTGAATGGACCGGGCTGTGAGGGATATGGACCAATCGAACATTCGTGAGTAAAATGTGGGTAGCATAACAAACAGTGTATTGTTAGGAAGGAATATAACGAGGTTAGCATCTCGCTCTCCGTTTGTGGTTTTAGTCCTCTTCGGATTCGTCGTCGCCGAAGAAAAAGTGCTCCGTTCCATACAACGCGGCTGTTGCAGCCGTAGCACCAGAAAGACCGAGAGAAAGTCCGCTGCGCGGAAGACGAAGGGATCGCTGAAGACCAAGTGAAAACTGCTCGAGAACAAAGTAGCTTAATGACCAAGCTGTAGTTCCCAAGTCAGTATACCGAGCGATGAAGTCCAGGAATTCGATGTGCCCTTACCTGTAGCAATACCGCTTCCATTTCTCGAGTCGCCCGAGGCCAACACATAGCCCGCACCAGCAAATATTGCGCCGAAACCGATTCGCAGGACAAACGGTGGTGTATACGTCTGAACACGCAGTCTAGGGGGAAATATTGCAGAAGTGAAGACTTGAAGCGACAAGCTGAGCAGGCATAACGGGCGCGAGGGAAGGAAGGAAGGACATACAAAGAGCACTCAGTCCGAAACACGGTATTCTGTGAGAAAATGGTGTTGGAAATATATCATAAAGTCAGTATATACAACGCATAGGGCACACTGACGAGGATTGAGATATTCTCTGCCCAGATGTCAATAAAGCTTGATGACTCGGTGATTGTGAATCTTGTGTGACCATGGCAAGAGAGGCGCGTGCTGCGACCCGTTCAATTTGGTAAATATAAGCCAACTTGAAGCAGGCGCTTGCTCTAATAACGCGTCCATCTCAATTCACGCAAACCCCATTGGGTCCACGCATTTCTCATGTCTACGGACGGCCATGATCAGACCCACACAAATGGCTACGGAGAAGATGAAGAAGTAGTCACGGAGAACCATGCTCGTCCCCACGAAGCGTCCATCTTGACGGTCACGAACACGAACACTGACACACCGGAACATGTCCCACCACATCCCGAAGATCACTCGTCCGATAATGGAGCGGCCAATGTTGCTAGCATTTCTCCTGTCGTGCAACTCATACCCCAGGCTGAACCACCGCACACTGAAAGCAAGCCGGAGCTCTACCACGACGACACAGCAAACACGATGGAAAGTGGGCGTCACAGTGAGAACGAGGGAACAGACGAGGAGGAGGATGACGAAGATGAAGGCGACGACGAAGAAGAGGAGGATGAAGAGGAGGATGAAGATGAAGATGAGGACGAGGACGAGGAACCGGCATTAAAGTATGAGCGGTTCGGCGGCGGTGCGTATCAGGATCTACTCAAGAAGGATTCGGCTTCTGCTCTTGCAGTATCCAACAAGTTCCTGGTAACGTATACTCTCCTTATTCAGCGGACCCAGTTAACATTGCTATGCAGGCGCTCGGTACACATAATGGATTCGCACATATCCTGGACTTGACTGGCAAACGCACCAAGACGTTTAAACCTCATACGGCATCGGTCGTGGACATGTGTTTCGATACCACAGCGGATTTTGTTGCCACGGCCTCAATGGACGGTGAACATTTGAGCCCCGGTTCTCTCTCCCCCCGCCTAATGATTTAAATTAGGACAGGTGTTCATTCATTCCATTTCTGGTTCAGAGTCTTATGCTTTCAACATGAAACGCCCATTGAGGAGCCTAGCCCTTGAACCGAACTTCTCGAAGAGAGGCTCTCGTGCAGTCGTATGTGGGGGCATGGCTGGTACTCTTACGATGCATGAGAAAGGTTGGCTGGGACATAAAGAGACAGTGTTGCACTTGGGAGAAGGCCCTATCTGGCACATCAGATGGAGAGGTAGTCTGATTGCATGGGCTAATGACCTTGTCAGTGTCCAGACATCTTACTCAAGAAGCATACAATTGAGCTGACCGTACAGGGTGTTAAAATTTACGACACTGCGTCGCAAACTAGAATAACGTACATCGAAAGGCAGCCAGATAGCCCACGTCCGGACCTGTTCAAGTGTACTCTCCATTGGCAGGACGATTCCACGCTCCTCATTGCCTGGGCAGATACCATCAAGGTCGCTCGGATTCGAGCTCGGCCTCGAACCTCGACTTCTTCCTCGTCAGCGAACCTCCCGCCCTTGCTAGTCGAGATCACCGCCGTCTTCCAGCTAGATTGTATGATTGCGGGTGTCCTTCCTCTGTCGCCATTGATGACGGATCGCAACCTCACCGCGCCAGGACATACACGTAACGCCAGCACCTCCAGTTCTTCATCCGTGCCTGCTCCCACATCCCTTCTTGTTTTGGCATACAACCCGACAGATACTTCGTTCCTCCATGAAGCTACGGATGATCGCGCTATGCAAGCACGTAAGACCGCCGAGCGTCCAGAACTCAGGATCATTTCTCGGGCGGGCGAGGAGCTCTCAACTGATGCGCTTAGCGTCTCAGGATTCCAGTCCTGGAGCTGCAATGACTACATCCTAACAGAGTTCGACCAGGATAGCACGGGGAAGACCAAAGGTTACCTCGTACTTAGCCCCAAAGATGTGATAGTCGTTCGCCCTAGGGACCGGAAGGACCACATTGCGTGGTTGGTTGAAAGGAAGCATTACGAAGAGGCTCTAGAGCAAATCGAAATAATGGAGAGCGAAGGCACGGAGACGATTGATGCAACAGAAATCGGACAACGCTATATCGAACACCTTGTTGGAGAAGGCAAGGAACATACTTACGTCGCGATCAGGTCTTCCTTGAACTTTTCACAGGTGATTTCACCAAGGCCGCTAAGCTTTTTTCGAAGGTCTGCGGACAGGATACTAAGCGATGGGAAGATTGGATATTCGTATTTGCCCAAAAGCAACAGTTACAAGTCAGTTCACAAGTTGTTGAGATTCGCGAATTAGCTCACTATTTACGTCGCAGGCGATCATACCCTATATCCCAACCGACAAGCCAAGACTTGGTCATCTCGTGTATGAAATGATCCTTGCTCACTTCCTGGCGAATGACCGGCAGGTAGGGGAAACCCCCCTAGCTTGGCATTTCATTATTGAATGTGTTTTAGGCGCTCCGACAAACGATTCATGATTGGCCAAAGGACATCTATGATACCTCAGCGGTAATTGTAGCGATCCAGTCTGAGTTAGACCGTTGCGTCCCGTCAGCGCAGAAGCCAATTGCTTTTGCTATGCCAGCGGCGCCTGACGCCGTTATTCTGATGGAGTGTTTGGCGGAGCTGTAAGTTAGCAACTCGGGTTTTTCTCATCCCTCACTGATGTGTTGAAGGTACACCGCTAATCGCCAGCCGGCGAAGGCGCTCCCTTTCTTCATCCGGTTGCGGCGACCAAATGTTTTTGAACTCATTCGCGAGCATAATTTATTCACAGCAGTGCAGGATCAAGCTTTGCTCCTCGTCGAGTTCGACCACGAGCTAATGAGCAAACAAAAGGGTGCTGACCCAAATGAGCGGGGTGTCGCAATTACTCTCCTTGTTGACCATTTTCATTCCATCCCAGTAAGGCGCTTTCGTTGTCCCTCATAGATCACACCCCTCACCCCGTGCAAAGATAGCGAGGGTTGTACAGCAGTTACGCAGTCGCTCGCGTTTTCTTTTCCTTTACCTCGACGCTCTGTTCGAAAGGGACGCGTATTTAATCTCTGACTTTGCCGATACACTGGTGGAACTCTACGCAGAACACGCACCGGCGAAGCTCGTTGATTTTCTGCGTGCCAGCAGCTCGTACAACCTCGAAGCGGTAAGCCTGGAATCCATTGTCATGCTTATGAGCAACCGAAGCCAACCGCCATCTAGGCATACAGAATTTGCACAGAACGTGACCTTGTACCAGAGATGGTGTTCTTACTTGGTCGAATGGGTGACAATAAGAAAGCACTGTACCTCATAATTGAGCGCCTGGGAGATGTTAATAGGGTACGTCTGTGGATGTTATCATGTTCCTTGTCTCCACACTGATCGCCGTAGGCGATTGATTTCGCCAAAGATCAAAATGACGATGATCTGTGGGAGGATCTACTGAAATACTCGGAGACTCGGCCACGTATGTTACCTCCATCATTTCCTTTTTTCTGTTTCACAACCTTGCGCAGCATTCATTCGTGGCTTGCTTGAGAATGTTGGGGCTGAAATCGATCCCATTCGTCTCATACGCCGTATCAAGAACGGTTTGGAGATACCTGGACTGAAGCCTGCGTTAATCAAGATACTGCAGGACTTTAATTTGCAAATATCGTTGCTAGAAGGTTGTCAAGCTATCCTGCATGGCGACAGTGCTGATCTGGCGAAACGACTGCACCATGATCAGACCAGTGGTTTCCTCATCACTTGTGAGCTTTCAAAGTGCCTTCGTCCTTCTCGTGGTGGCCCACATACGTTATTAGCGAAAACACTTTGTCCTATATGCGGTCTGCCACTACAGGAGTCGTCGTCATCCGTCGTATTACTTTTCCTATGTCGCCATGCTGTCCACGCTCGTCATGTGGACTGTGGTGATGAACTGCCTCCTCCCCCAGATCCTGTGGTGGCTAGTATGACTCCCGGGAGCAGGTCCAATAGGGGAATCAGCAATAGGATCGCATAGTGCGTATTCTCAAAATTTTGGGTGCTTTGTTTCTACACTGACGATGCTCGCCTCCATAAGCACGGCGATGGTTCGTGCGAAACTTAGGCAGGGTTGTCCTGTGTGTAACAAGGAAGGAGAACGGACATGAATTCCGATCGCTACTGATATCGATACCATTGCATCTACGCACTCACTAGCCTACTCTGCATGCACTCCATATATCCGCCTTTCGCCCAGTTGACTTGCTGTACTACCATTCTTATCTGTCGCAGGGATTTGTTGTTAATTGCAAAGGGGTGGCCAGGTCCAATGTTTCGATGGCCACGGTAGCAAAGCTCTTTTCGAGGTGACAAAAACAAATGCTTTGGCGGGCTGAACGAACGAGAAACAGTCTGCACCGAATACCTTAATTTACTGAATTTGCGTCCCCAGCTGTTTCGCCAGAACCAATCCTTTGCGCATCCACAAAAGGTGTCTCTTGCGTTTCATTTCTCATGCTTCGTCCGAGTACAAGTAATGCGGTTGCATAAGGCAGCGAGGAGAATCGACCTCAACCAGTTCCAGCTGCTTTCGCCCATCTGACAACGCCGTCTTCACCTCCTGTAACAAACGCGATCGAAGATGTCGCAGCGGAGGAAGCCTGCCATGACACGGCCCAGACTTCTTGTGTGTCCGCGATGGTTGAGACAGCTGCACGAGCTGCCAAATCCCATACCTTGACGGTCTTATCGGCAGAACTAATACAAATAGTCAACGAGAATGTCGGACTTGGTCGCCGATAAACCTACCCGGATAGAGCCAGACGTCCGTCAGGAGATATATCTGAACTCAGGACCCACGAGGAGTGCCCAGAAAGTGAGGCTACCGCCCCAGAACCCGGCCGACCGGATGACGTTGTGCGCACGTCATGCAAGATAAGGCGCTTGTCCTCGGAAGCTGAGAGGAGAAGCTGCAGTGTGGCTCAGCCACGTGGGTGATGTATGCGTGAGGCACAAACCTGCGAATCAGGGGACCACGACAACGAGCGAACAGCCATAGCATGTGATGTGTACGTGGATGTAAGGGCGCTTGACGCAAGGTCAAATACGAAGATCTGGCCACTGTCAACGGATAATGCGACACGAGAGCCATCGGGACTCTATACGGCATCAGCCATGTCTCAGGAGGCGATGCTTAGGGAGTACCTACATGACTACACCGCATTCCGAACTTACCACGCCCACTCTGGAGGACAGCACGTTGCTCGCCAAATGTTTCTGGTTCCGCTGAATGGATAGTAACGTTTCCTGACCCGCCAGTGGCTGCATACGTGCCGCCTTTGGGGTTCAAGGACACCGACCATGCTATCGAAAGAAAGCAGGTGAGGCAGACCTTCAGTAATTACACAGAGACGAGAGGACATGGACTCAAGACTTACATGGTTCTGACCCCGAACGTGTATAACTCTCATATTTGCCAACAACCGCACCGCCTTCTAAATCCCATAGAAAAGTTGTCCCGTCAATGCTGTTGTATAAGGCATGTCCTCCGTCGGGGGAGACGGACAACGAAACGAGACCAAGGGTGTGGGCAGGAGCCGTGCGCATGACTTGACCAGAAGTCGAATTCCAACGCTTGATTACCCCGTCAGCTGAAATTGATACGACCGCGTTATCTTTTGCAGTCCAACAGATGTCCCATACTGCATCGCCATGCGCTTCGATCGAGAGGAGTTTGGAGTCAGGAAGAAAGGAAGTCGTGAACGGTCGAGAGCACCATACGTTCAGCACAGACGGTCGTATACACATAGGCCAGGCTCTATGTAGCGAGGTTAAGCTTCCACACAACTTGTCATGTCAGCACTTGTGTACGGACCATTTTTGACAATTTATCTGAGTCTTAGGAGCAAAGCGCGAATATCTGCCCGCAATTGAGAAATCGTGGGTGTATTCCCATGTCGGTTTGTGCCGAGCTGTGTTTGAAAATGGATCTATATACTAACGGACGTCTTGAACTCTAACTTTCTCTCATATCAACGAAGGCGGACGAAGACATCACTTGTAGCCGTGTTTAAGCTTCCTATCGAATCAAAAAAAAGTACGCATCCCCTTGTGCGACTATCTGTTACTGCTTTATCTTCGTGACCAACTCTCACGTTTAGGATGTCTGACGCTGGAGATAATGTCGACGTTGAGGTTGCTGAAGTTGCTGAAGTCTCAGAGGCGCCCAAGGGAAAGTTGTCCGTTGAGGAGGCACTCGAGGTGATCAGCACTGTTTCTTACCCGTTATGTGGCTTCTGAAATCTCTGGCGATGATTAGCAAGTTCTGAAGAAGTCTCTTAAGCATGACGGTCTTTCTCGTGGTCTGCGCGAGTGCGCAAAGGCGCTGGATAGGCGTCAGGCCCACCTTTGTGTGCTCGTTGAGACTTGCACGGAGGCGGAGTATATCAAGCTCATCGAAGCACTTTGCGCCACCCATACCATTCCCCTCATTAAGGTCGGAGACGCAAAGGTCTTGGGCAAATGGGCAGGCCTCTGCAAGATTGACCGCGATGGCAATGCCCGCAAGATTGTTGGTTGTTCCTGTGTTGTCGTCAAGGAGTACGGAGAAGATTCCGAGGCTCGTCATGTCCTCGATGAGTACTTCAAAGCTCGTTAAGGTGTGTCTCAGAGCCTTTCCTACTTTTTTTTTTCTGGCGCCTTTGGGATGACCAAAAGACTCCCTCTACGGAGATTTTCATTGAGGAGAATCGTCTAACCGGAATCATTATATTTTCTGATTCATATCTTTCACCGTGGAAGGTCTTCACATAGATGCTAATGGTTGTTTTCTGTTCTGTAGCGCAGATGTAGCCCTGTGTCTGCTATTGTATTAGTAGATACCGCGAAACGAAATCAATCATACGTTTCTTCAATCTTCGATCTACGATCTAGGAACTCACGTGCACGTGATGCGAATGAATACGGCCTCGGCCTCTGATCTTCCGCCATTTCACGCTCCCCACGCCCCAACCTGACTTGTTCACTGGCAGAAAGGACCTTTAACTTGCTCACCGACGATCATCAGAGCTCTCATTTACGCAGTTTCATTGTCTTCGGCATGGGTTACTCCTATGGCTCAACTGTATGTTTGTGCGCTTCTTTAACCCGAAATGGACAATCAACTCGCTCGTGGAAGTTCTGTCTTTCCTGTAGTCTCGTCATGCATAGTCTTATATCAAACAGTCAAACCACGGACTGCTGGGCCACCGTTACCCACCTTTTTTCCCTCCTTGTCCAACGTCCAACCGTAAAGTCAGATGGAGTCAGATGATGACATTTATGACTCGTGGGAAACCCGATCTCGATTTGTCTTCTTATGGTGACGGCGGAGGTTGCCGTGGTCAAGGCCAAGGGTGGGTGAGGTATTCATCATCCAGCAGCATTGACAACGCGCGTAAGAGTTGTGCGTACCCACGATCCCGATTCGTGCAATATGCATCGTTACTATGGCCAAAAAGATCGGACGTCCCACTCAGCTCGGGATATTCTTGTTTTCAACTATTTAGCAAGTGATCATAAATAATACAGCTAAAGCCCCTCTACCTCGCGCAAATATCACATGCGAGGGAATCCGAGATCGTGGATCAGAAGAGGCGGTGGAATGAGTGTGGAAGGTAATTAGTTGCGCGTTGAGCGGATGATCGAGCGATCCATCATGGGTGATTTATCGTGAATACAACGGGGACAAGGCGCTCGCGGAAAGCACGGACCACTTACCTTCCTTCCCTCCTTCAGGTATCGGTCTCAACCGCCTTTGTATCGAAACTGATCGTAAGAGAGAAATTCAGTGTGTTTTCTCCTCAATCCCCGTCATCAGGACCATTGAAGTTGCTGTGTTGCGGCTTTATTTTCTTTGTAGGAGCGCTGGATATAATGTATCGCCCTCCGTAAGCCTCACACGGTCCTCCGCAGGGCGGCTATAGAGATGCGCGCTGTAGGCGCTCATACAGTAGGGTGCAATGTGCCTCCGAGACGTTCGGGCTATCCTTGCAAGAGGTCTTTGAGAAGTCAAAGACCCCAGAGCCGAGGGTACGAGAGGGACATAGGAGGGGGCACTTGACAGATGACCTAACTTTGAGGCAATGCCGATGTGAACCTGGGATATTTGAAAGGAAATTACTTCCAGAAAGATGCGTCCCGTGTCAACCGTTGGATTATGAAAAATGTTAACGTTCTTCGCTCCACTTTCATAACACCGGCGATTTCCCTCCTTTTCTTCCCCTCGCGATTCTCTCGCCCCCGTGTCAACATGTCTGTACCGCTTGTTGACCGAAGGCGCTGCAAAAAAACCTCCCCCCGATGTGATGCGAGTTTAGGGTGAGGATGAGGGTTGTGGGACGTTCCACTCTAGTGCAAAAAGGAGTGAAACAAGGGACTTTCCAACCCCGGCAGAAGGCTTGGATCTTTCTCATTACCCCGATTTTACTGCTGTCACAGGAGAAGGGGGGAAGAGGTAGGTGACAAATACCACAGTTGCGTTTTTGTCTATAGTGGCGTTCGAGCAGAGATGCCGGTTTTTGTTCTTGTGTTATCTAGGTCGATTTACGTTCTCATGAATCCAAACCCCGACAACAAACCCCTTGTTCATCGCAAGACGGACCATCGGGTCGTGAAAAGCTACCGTCCAATAATATGCGATTTGTACAACCCTTCGCGGCCCTCGTGATGACCGTCAGTATTCTAACGAGAATGTCCTTACCAAGTGTGACGCGGTCGCTGTATTGGACCAGGACAAATGGAGAAATGCAGACATCATTTGTTAATCTGCGATAGCATACAGTGGGGTCTTGGGGTGTGCATCGAATGTCCGCCTGCACGTGAGGCGGTGAGGAACGGATATTGTGAGGAGCAGGTGGCCTAACTAACCAACGGATCGACAAGGGCACCTGCGGTGCCATACCCATTACCCAGGAGGCCGGGGTGCACCGGGAGGCCATCGAAACAGAACTTTCTCATTACCTGGCAGGGGACGTCCCCTAAGCGATTCTTGCCTCTTCAATCCATAATTAGGCGGCGATGATACTGCTAGGGGCTCCTACAGGATCCTAGTATTTTTGGCACTCACGTGGCAGGTCGATCGGACAGAGGAGGCGAGGGGAAGAGTAAAACCAACAACCGGTCCGCTGCTCAGTACTCAGTGTTAGTTCACCACAACGTTTGGGCCTGTAGGAAACAGATTTAAGGAATCGCCGTGCGATGCATCGGCTGAACCCGCGATAGGCATACCACCGCCAAAAGGTGCACGAGCGGCGGAATTTCCAAAAAAGCACTCGGAACATATGCGGTTGATCTGGTCTGTGCTGTTTGGAGGACGAGCTCACGTATAGTTAGTCGATTTTGTCCCAGGCGAGGGCAAGTCCTAAAATATTAGACATTTTAACCGACTTCAGTTGGAGGCAGTATACTAAAAAGGACATGAAGAATAACGAGGATGAGGCACGACAAGAGCACTCGTTCCATCATGATGCAAAAGGACCAGGCATGAAAGGGCAAGTGCCAGAACGGTCTGAGAAGTAGAAAGGACACCTGAGTTTTTGTGTGGCCTGAACACAACAGTGTTATCAGCGTGAGATTACGTTAACGGGCTGAGAATATCCGGAGACGAGACGAGAGCGCGATTTGACGAACCGACCCAATTTTCAAATTTCGACGACGACGACGCCACACCTTCTTTTTGGCGCCAAGCAAGTCACAAAAAAGCTTTCGCGTGGCTTCCTTCGGACCCTTTGGCTTTGGCGCTCCAACCATTTTTTGCGCGTGCCTCTGTTCACGCCTCCCAATTGTCAGGAGATTTTAGCTTCCGCTCATCACCCATCTTCGACGCGATCCGATGAAGGGCTTGAATCGAAACACGGTACAGACGTCACGTACTACTCAGGCAAGTATAACTTGGCGCTTAAATCAAAAGAAAGCAGTTGGAATCCTCATACTATCCGTACTTGTGGTTTAACCCGTACAGTAACAAGAGTCGACAAACACACTTCAAACCGCATCATCATGGAGGTGAGCGAAGTGCGAAAAGCGAAACGATATACCGCTGATCATTAACATGTGATAGTCATCGTCATCACAGCCGGTGCCACAGGTGCCACCGACTAACTACGAAACATATGTGCTTGGGGTGTTAACCTCGATGACGACGAGGTCGTCGACGATTGACCAAGCCGCGCTTCGGCACTGCCTAGGGCTTTCGTCCTCATACCAAGTCTCCGACACGACCACAAACCCCACTGGCGGAATCACTTCGTGGACTGCGGGGCTCAATCGGCTCGTAGATGTTCTCACTGCGCTGCACTCGCGCGGAGAACTGGAGCTAGAAACGGTCAACGCAGCATCCAAAGCGTGTTCGGAATGTTGGTCTGTTTCGGGGAATTGGAGAGGGACGGAGGAGTGTAAAGAAAGTATAAGGAAGGTTGCAGTTCGGTTGAAAAGGCTTTTAGACGAGAACGGCAGAACCTTCGGTGGCGAAAGAGTGTATGTTCCCTGATAAACCCTGTGAGTTTGTAAATATATCATTGATAGATAACCGGATCATCCGGTCCGTATGTACCGTTGATTGACGTCTCGTAAACGTAAATATTCCCTTCTCGCCTCTACTGTATGACAATATGCAGTCCGACGTGGCCCCTTCTCCTGCCCCCGCTCCTGACAATCCCTCTGACCATGATCCATTCGAACTAACTCCAATAAGAGCTCACTATCTCAAAAAATCTCTTATTCAGCTCCAATTTACTCAGGAAATACAAGCCATCGCCTCCGCAGCAAACAACTCCACAACGTCTACTCTATCATATCTCGGACCCCCTTTCTCCCCACCTCCAAAGGATGCCCCTTCGATCGACTTGCCATTCTTACGATATCTCTTTCGTCAATTTGTCCTTACATTTCCCTTCCTGGCCTCCGCTCCTAAAGACTTCTTCCCCGACAAAGTGCAACCATTCATTTCTTCTCTAATCTCTCGGAATCTCAATTCTACCGCCGTACTCGATGATGAATCGGTGGACCCAACAGGCACGTCAAAACTCATTTCCAAGGCTGAGCGCAGCTTCGCATTGTTCTTTAACTATGCTGTAAAGACCGTTGAGAAAGAGGAGGTTGTGCGATTGAGTCAGTCAGACCTAGACAGGCTTGAGATGATAGCGCGCAAGCGCCATGCAAAGCTGATGAAGCAAAAGGACGTTTTCGAGGTCAATATAGTTTGTGTGAGGACAGTTGTTGACAGAGGGCGTGTCAGGAGTAAGGCTCATGAGGTGCGCTCGCATGATTTGCACGCACCCCCTCCAACCTGACTGCGCTTGACTGTAGGAGTTTATTATTCGTACGCGACGGTCACATTTCAAAGACGTGTACGTTTCTCGGAGATATGGAGACTTCAAGACGCTGTATAACGAGGTGAGTTTCGTGGCTGACCCATGTTCCTTTCACACTGAGAGTCCAACTCAGCTACGCAAAACTCATCCTGACGAGGAAATTCGGTCTCCTCCGGCGAAAGATCGCACATACGTCAGTTCACGAGCGCCTCTCAGTCCCGCAACTAGCAGCCCTTCAGCCTCCTTTGAACTCCCCGCACCTGGAAACAATGACTTTCAGCCACCTTCCCCTGTTCCTGTTGCCCCTCCTTCACACCGCCTTTCCCGGGAAAAGAATCGGTTAACTTTGAGGGCGTATCTCCACGCGCTGATGTCTTCAGTAACAATTGCATCCTCTCCCGTCACAAAGTCGTTTTTACTCTCAAGCCCGACCACTCTGACGGACGAAGAGCTCGAAGACGCTCAGCGTCGCGAGGAGGCAGACAAAACGCGGGATGAAGGTCGCAAGCAATTTGCTAGGGAAGTTTCCGCTCGCGTTGACTCACTACGGGGCCTGGTCAAGGGCGTGAAGGGTGACCTCCTTGGCAAAGGTCAATTTACTTTCTCGCGTTGCATGTGAAGTCAGTCTGACCACGTTTCAGATGGTTTGACACGTATGTTTGCGGTCGTAAAGACAACCGACAGCGTGCATGACCTTCCCCCTGATTTGAAGGCAGTCGTTGAGTGGGGGAGAATATCGTCGGTGAGCTACCATTGACGAGGCGGCTTCCCACTTATGTTTCTCTTCTCTCCAAGGTTGGCTTCTACTGTTTTCCATCATTACATCGCCGCAGATGACGCGTCCGAATCGATTGCTGGACTGAAGCGCGTACATGGCTATATGCCATACTTTATGCTTAAAGCTGCTTTGAAAATCAGCAACCCAGTCGCTATGATTCGAAGTTTGCCCTTTTTCTTTCGCACCATCTTCGTACCAAACCCCTGTTTACTTAGGTGTTCTTGACCTTTTCCTGGCACAGCCATTTGGTGGTCGAAGTCTGCTTCAACGGTGAGTGGCTAGGCCGTTCCCAAGACCCGATCACTTATAATGCATAGTATGTTCACGAGTTCGCTCAACGAAGAAGTGAAATCCATCGAAGAGGATATCGAGGCCGTAAAGGATAAGGTCGATGATCCTGTAATCTGCGAGAAAGTCCGTCAATTTGTGTATGCGCCGAATGAAATCCGGGCCATATATAAGAGCGACTCTGGTACAGTCCTATCAAGCAAATGAGAGCACATAAAACTTAATTCGTTCATTCATTCCAGCTAGGGAGAATATACATATCCTGGCCGCGGTCCTCCGTTCTGGGGATGAGCCTACCCTCTCTCGCGCACAGATGCAACGAGTTGTTCGATCACATAGAGCACACCAGGAATACTTGAAATATCGCGAGTCCTTGGCGGACTCGGATGATGATGACGGCCCACAGAATGAGGATGCTTGGCTTTTCGAGGACTTGACTGTCTTAACTAAGTTATACTCCCGATTGAGGGACAAAGAACAACTCATTTCTCTGATTTTCGAGGTGCGCTAGACATAGCTGCAGACAGTGTCTCACAGCTAATGAGGAGCTATTCTCTACACAGGGAACAACTGCAGACCTAATGAAAGATATTATAACAATATTCTACTCCCCTCTAGCGCAGGTTTACAGGGCTGCAAGCATTGCCGACTCTATTGGTGACCTCCAGAGTTTTATAAACGACCTCATCAGGACCGTGGAGGCAACGGAAGAACGTATGTGACGCTGAAATCTCAATATACTGGTCCAGTTGACAAATTTCCATTCCAGTCAGCCAAGAAAATCCTCAGCAGACTGTCCAAATATTCATTGATCTAATTGAACGACACGAGCAGTCCTTTTATTATTTTGTTCACAAGGTCCATTCCAAAGGCGAAGGTCTTTTTTCGCGGCTTATGCGCTGGACCGAGCTTTTTCTCGACGTTGTTCGCGAGGGCCTCGGCGAACCCATCAGCCTCGAATTTATTCTTCCGCATACTGGCGATGAACGCAAGGAAATCATGGCCGAAATTGACGAAGTAGCACTCTACCACTACAGGCTGAAGGTCGCCCACGAGAGTAAGCTGCGCCGTCGGTTTGGAAGAGCCGGCGGTGCAGATATGGGTGGAGACGACGAGACCACACGAGAAATCGTGAACGGAGTTGTGCGTGATGTCAACTTTGGTGACCTCATGAGGGCGGACATGCTAGAGATGGAGGCCGAAGAAGAGGAAGAAGAGGACGACAGCTACGAGTCGAGCAGTGAATTTGAAACGGCCACGGATGACGACGGGGAGTCCGAGTCCGAGGAGTGCATTCAAAGGCCACCTCCACCGAAGGATATTACCCCACGACGCGCGCAGGACACTGTACACCCGCCCTCGCAGCCGAGATTAGCATTTCCGCCTCCTGGACCAACTAAATCGCCGTCGCCATCGCCCGCGCCATCGGTGACTTCTCCTACATCAGCCGGTTCTCGCCTTCGCAAGCTATCGTTAACACTACGCAAGTCACGATCGATGACTTTCGACCCTACGCGCGCACCACCCTCGTCAAACAACGCCGAAGCACCACCGGTACCACCTCTTCCTCGTCCCCCGGTGCCTCCCTTACCGCAGTCCGTCAAGCAGTCCCGATCAGCGGCGCCCCTCACCGTGACCGCCGATCGATCAAAGCCCTTGCCGCCACCTCCACCGCCGCAATCATCATTAACGTCTACGACGATCCGTGCCACCTCCTCTTCGCGTCCGAGTCGCCCCTCGGCACCGCCTCCGCCTGCCAGTGCCCCTCGGCCATCAAGCGCCAGCACCGCCCCAAAGCGGCACCCCACGAGCCACCAGAACCAAAACCGGAAATCGCCTCAGGCACCGAAAAACCAGGGCAAGCACCAGCAGGCATCTGGTCATGGGGCGGCGCTCAAGCCTCCGCAGCTCAAGAGAATACCCGAGCTGCTCCCCATTTACGTGGAAATGGTGAGTGTCATTTGACCATCACCGAACCCTCCCTCTTTTTTTCCCCCAATCTTCACCCCCGGCGCTGGTGGCGGACCTTCTGACAAAAAGTTTTATTGTAATTTTTTCATTGTAGATGCGCCCCTCGCTACGACCATGGCGACAGCTTGATGGACAGCCTGGTAATTCTGGTTCTCGATCAACGGGCAGTTGAGTTGGTTTATGAGTATAATATACTCCTTCGGGGATAATGTCAAACGGACGCTGTACGATCAAATTTCCCCTCTGGTATGATTTTCTTCCTTTCGACGATGAACCCTACATGCAAACAAAGAACGGGGTATACTGGTGCAGTCTAGAGATATGTATGACTAGCGATAATTATCACTTCTTAGATCAGGACAATCGGGCTGCCTTCGCGGCAGACCAGCTGCTCGAAAGACAAAACTGACGATGAGCGGAGTTACGTTACGCTCCGTTGGAGATGTTGAAACGTTTGAAGGTATATCTGTGCGTGACAGGTCAACACGGAGTAAAAAGCCCGCAGGAGACACGTGGTCTTACCCAAGGAATGCGAGGTCCTTGCTCGAGTCGTTAGCGTCGGCTGCTGCAGCCTCGTCGGCGCCACCCTGCTCGAGATCCTCGACAGGGAAATACGACGTGTCAGTTATGGACCGTAAGCGAGGCACGAAGGGGGCATCAATCTGTCGGATGGCACTCCAGTCCACACCGTAGAAGAAGGGATGATTCTTGATCTGCTCGACGTTCATTCGCCGATCAGCGCTGGTGATGAGTCTAATATGGAGGAGGATTCAGCATCGGTATTGCGATGCGCTCAGGTGGGCGCGTGCGATACGTACCTGCGGACCAAGTCTACTGCCTCATCGCTTAGATGGACATCGTCGGGTATCGCGAGGTGATATTGCCAGTGAATGATTTTTTGGTACGTCTCGTGGGTCGTCTCGGAGCAGAATGGTGGGTAACCGACGAGGCATTCGAACATGATTGCGCCAAGCGACCACCAGTCGCACTCATGACCATACCCCTGTTGCAGGAAGATTTCTGGTGCGATGTAATCTGGCGTGCCGACGGTCGAATAGGCCTAAGTTGTGTGCGGATTCATGAGCGCTTGTGAACGGCTGTGAAGGGGATCGCTAAGGCGCACCAGCTTCCGGCGATTCGCCTTCCACGTTGCTATCTGGTCTTTGCTTGTCATGGTCAAGTTGATGGCATTCACCATCACGCTGTTCCGTGCTGCCTGTGCTGCTGATACGGGGGATGTTGTGCCGTTGGCTTGTTCGAGGAGTCGTTGATAATAACTAGAGTCATGGTCCTTGTGGAATCCGGTTGACAGGCCAAAGTCTGACAGCTTGATATGCCCATCTTTGTCAATGAGGATGTTGTCCGGTTTTATGTCCCTGTTTTCATGTGAAATGTGTATCCGGGTTGCGAGAGGTGAAGGAAAGTGCATTGTTGCTCACCTGTGAATGAATCCAAGGCCATGGACCGCTTCAATCGCGAGGACACACTCCGCCATGTAGAAGCGAGTGACGTCCTCGGAAAACGTGTCATACTTAATGAGCATAGTCATCAGGTCACCCCCGGGAAGAAATTCCATGATCAAGTACAGGTATGTTGGGTCTTGGAACGAGTAAAAGAGTTGCACCACCCAGTGTGAATTGGATTCCGCAAGAACGTCTCGCTCTGCACGTACGTGCGCGAGCTAACAACGCGACCGATTAGCAAAGAAGGTATGGATCGGCCCCGTCGAAAAAAAGAAAAGGGCTCATTACCTGTTCCTTTTTTAACATCTCCTCCTTCTTCAACGTCTTCATCGCGTAAATTTTACCCGTGTCAGTCTTCTGAACCAGTCGGACCTGTGTGGTGTTGCCAGTGGTTTGAGCATCACGAAGAAAAAACGCAAACAGTCCGTGGTCCCCACCTCTCCGAACGCTCCCTTGCCAATCACTTTGACTGTCCGGAAGTCATCGAGACCCAGTTTTGTGCGGCGGAGCCTGAGGAAGGTCGACTCTTTCTTTCCGTGTTGTAGGAGCTGCCGTTGCTTCCGGTCATCGGACATCATCGAGTCCGTTTGCAACCGCCTCTCGAGCTCGACGCGCCTTGAAAGCCATTGTCAGTGGCGAAGGATGCGGGGCAAATGCGACAAGAGGAGAGAACCGTGTATTTCGCTCGATGGCCGCGTCCACCGCCACTTTGTAATAGTGCTCGAGTTTGAGCTGGGCCGCTTTAGCTCGGGGCACCGCTTCATCGGAAAAGCCGGCGGTCGTTCTGTCAAAGTACACGTAGTCTGCGGGTTTCGAAGACTGGGTTGGAGAGGGCTTTGTCGATTTGATGTCCTGCCTGGACGAAGAACGAGACAGGGAGCGAGTGGATACGGCCATGGTGTTTTGAATGAGAGAGCGAATTGGGTCGTCGTTACAGCTGTTGTTACCTTACCTTTCTTTAACCGAGTAACGGAACTTCCGGAGTCCGGAGTCCGGCAACACGCGAGAGAAGAATTCACATCATTTACTATTTACCATAAATACACAGTCACTCAGCAAATCGCAGAGCACGACGCCCACAGGGTCACCCGTACCGACTGAAACCAAGAAACAGAAAAAAAAAAAAAAAGGCAGAACGAAAGAAGGAAAGGAAAAAAACATGGAGATACGCAGATTTACTTTAATTACGTCCATAGACATCTTGCACAAGGTGTACCTGACTTCCTCCCCACTGGGCATGAGGCATAGGCATATTAGGTGTTGGCACTTGTGGCAACGGGCCACGACCGGCGCCATTCGAAAATTGGGCAAATCCCATACCAGGAGGAGGAGATGTTGACTGGGACTGGTGTGGAAGAGGTGGCGGCGGGCCAGGTGCGATAAACGGTAAGTTTTGTGCCTGATATTGGTCATGAAGCGAACTCGACGACATTGTATGTTGCGGCCGGTATGACGTTGTCGATGAAAACGCAGACGAGTACGGCGATGTCCTGTTAGGAAACACACGTTCAGAGATAGACCCATCTCTTGTTGGAAGTCCGTCATACCTCTCGTTATAACCTGGTTGCTGAGTTGGGGCGCTTACTGTGGGGCTAGTTTGGAGCTGCGAGGCAACCGCGTGACTACAGCCAAGAAGAAAAAATCAGAAATTATGTCACTAGGAGTGAGTTGAGTCAACTTACTTGTAAAATGCCGTGGCTCCCGCTTGGATAGCTGTGTGATTGCCCGCGGCACCGTTTGACGAATATGCCATACGATGGTCAAATTCAACACGTGTGATCGTTGAGGTGGGACTGGGTCGGGGGTAAATGTCTGACAGTATCGGTGTCGGTCGGCGGGGAGGGTGGGGGTTGCGTGAGGTCTGTAAATGGGAGTCGGAACGACGATTAGGCGGGAGTCGCAGGGGTTCAACCGGTTGAAGCGCTAGCGGGGGCGGGGGAGAATGAGTTGGGGGAGAATGAGCCGGGGGAGAATAAGTAGGTTCTAGTGGTGAAGCTGCTTGTGATTCTGACTCGACATAGTCTAAGCGTACAACCTCCTCGAATGGCGGGCCATCCAAAGAGGGACCAGTTGGGGTGAACGGAGGAGGTGGAGTCGCGACGCGGTCCTCGGCAGAATGCCCATCATCACGCTGGGGGTTATATCTGTTGCGTTCAGCCGATTTGGTCTGTAATTGGGAGAGAGTCAGAGATATGGAACCGGAGAAAGGCACTGGCAAGGGCGGGGGTTCACACCTTCATGTGTTTGGGTGAAGGTGGGATTTTCACCATTGAAGAACGCACCTGCCTCTCGATTCTAGAGGTCTCCGCACCGAGGATCCCCGCGGAGGACGATGCGGGTGGTGATTGAGTAGAACTCTCAGCGACGGCCTCAAACGCCGTAGGATTATAAATCTGCCAGCCGTCTTCATCGATCTGAAGAGTGGAGGAAGAAGAAAGTTGGACAGCGCGGGATATCTTCTGGTCGAATTCGTCCACAGACATTTGATAAGATGGAGGAGGAGCGGCATCTGTAGGGCTCTCCATGGTGGGCAGAGGGAAAGTGGGTGTTGTGAGAAACAGGGGGACGTGGGTGCTGTCCTAGTGTACTATTACGGATTTGTACCCCGTTGAGTAAGTGTACGAGATAATTATATTGGGTTATTGGGCCCATAGCCACCGCCGGTTGGTGCCGCGCTTTGACCCTCTCTTTGTTTGAATTGCTTTGCTCAGCAATGAGGCGATGCCATGTCCTACACAGCACAAAGTGTTCCTCACCATGAGGACAGAAAAACTCAAATTAGTCCATCCGACCTCAGAGCGCCAATTATAAGGTAGGCAGATCTTCTGTCCCTGTCCACTCCCGCCCAATCACCCTTCGAATGACATGGAACGTCTTGATCCGGAGAAACATACACATCATCCTCTTCGAGGCCCTTACCAATCCGTTCCTGCCCCGTGCTTCTTTGCTCCTCAGCCTCTCTATCCCACAGTACATCCTCCCATTGGTCATCGCTAATCGTCACCGCCTCGGTCTTTGCACCCTGCACGTTCGGAAGAACCGAAAGCAGAAGGCTTGAAAGAAGTTGCGATGACCCGCTAGATTCTTGGGAACTCATCGTTGGCACTGGAAGATACTCGGCCTGTAGGGTGGTTGTGAACACGCATCCATGCGCAATGTGCCCGTCCCTTGTTCACCTCGAGTAATATGCCCTTTACCGCCCCAGTGGCTAATATAACGTTGCCAGCTCGGACTATCCAGTCCGTCCCTATCGCATATATATTCCCTTCAACAACCAGTTGTGCACCCGTCTGCTTATATTGTGCAGTATTGCCTGTGGATTGTTTTGTGGATATCCAGCGGGCACGGAGAAGAGAAAGTAGCTGTTCCAAGGCACCAGGCGGACTCAAGGTCAAGAACGTGTTGCGATAGTGGGTCGGCTCCACGATCGCTGTTTCAGACTGGCTCGCGTGGTATGCTAAATCGGCTCGAGTGGGTGCAGATGGGTCTTCTAATGAGACGAATACATTATCGTTCATGGTGAGCAGGCACATCGACCGCTCATGTGTTGATACATTGATGGCCCCTAAGGTCGAGCGATAGGATCTTGCCGACAATTGCCATTTGCCACGGATCTGACCCTGACAACAAGACCTCAATTTCAACGAATATTCAAAGTATTTTTGAGAGCGCGCAAACATTGTGATTTTGTCGTATGTTTTCATCTATATGATATAAACCATTCGGAGGCGCATTCGTCCATCGCGCGAGTCTGAGGGTTTCGACATTAGTTTACCACTCACTGTAGATCTAGAAAAAAAAATGACCCTGTAATTCCCATTGGAAGGATCTTCAATCAGATGGTGGACCGCACAGGGCGGAAGCAAGGGCAGTGAATCATGATGAGATGTCACCACGCTATGATGTGTCACATCTGTGTGACACTACGCGCCTCGATCATATCAAGTCGCGCCGATTCAACGCGACCGCGACTGGACACTGACTGGACGCGTGTGCACGATCATCCACAGGTTCGACCTCAACCCTAAACAGATATGCCTGCAAAACGTAAAGCATCCACCACTCAGGAAGACGAGCCTATTGCCACAAGGCGACGCACACGCGCGACAACAGCCAGTTTCCCGTCCTCAACCCGATCCCGAAACCCCTCATCACAGGGCGTACACGTCTCACCTCTATCGCCAATCAAGAGCCCTGTTCCAAAGCCTACTCCAGAATGTACCACACTTTCAACGCCGAATAGAAAAGATAACAACAGGCGTTTGACTCGGTCTCAAGTTAAAGAGTCTGCTGAGGTCCACCCAAAGCCACCGAGCGGGGTACACACTTCTGATCGGGAGGACGATCAGTCTGAGGATGAACTATCTTTCTTGCCCAACAGGAAGGCTACCAACAAGAAAAAATCGGAAAAGGTTTCTACCAAAGTCCCTCAACTACCTCGTGTGTTCGTCGAGATTGTGTCCCCAGCACCTCGGACCCCGAAGCAACTTACAACAAATGCAAATGCCGTTGCCGGACCTGCCTCGCCAACCCCTACCCGGTCAAGGGTAATCAGGAGGACTTCTCCGTCTCTGCCGCCATCTATAACACCAACGAAAGTTGCCTCGGCCAAGAGGATATCTCCTTCAAAGCCATTAGCACAACCCGCTCTTCACGCAGAGGAGTCAAGCCTATCCCACAGCCCCTCAAGGTACCCACCTTCGTGTCTGTATGCCCAGAAGCGTGCTATCTTACATGCGCTGCTCCGTCCGAATACCGCGGTATTTGACCGGGAGGACGAGAACGGGGAGCCCTCTGCAAACACCGTCGCGCTAGAACAGCTGAAGGCACTTCTCACTGGAACACTAAATCGTGGTGAAGGAAACAGTTGCCTCCTCATTGGTCCCCGTGGGAGCGGGAAATCTCGAGTGAGTACCTGCGCTTCTGACATCAGCCTTCCTGTTTAATGAGAATTTTGTCTCTTATAGCTTCTAGACGAGGCACTCGCTTCATTTTCTTCGCAGCCCATTGTCATCCGGTTATCTGGGCATGTCCAGCACAACGACCGACTAGCTTTGCGTGAGATAGCCCGGCAGCTATCCAAGCAGACTGGACGGTCGTTTGATATCGAAGAAGGCTTGAATATGGACGACGAGCATGCCACCGAAGCCTCTGACCCCGTCATCCCATTCCCTCCTTCATCCTACTTGCCAACATTGATCTCAGCTCTACCCACCCTTGCTCGACCTACAGTAGTGGTACTAGAGTCATTTGATCTTTTCGCCATCCACGGCCGCCAGGCGCTGCTCTACTGCCTCCTCGATACCGCGCAGAGCTGCCGTGCTGGCAAGGGCAGCAGTGGTATCGTGGTAATTGGTGTCACAACGCGGGTAGACACCATCAACCTGCTGGAGAAGCGTGTGAAAAGTCGATTTTCCGGACGCATGTTGGTCACCGCCGGACCTGCAACGCTAGATGATTGGGTTTCAATTGCAAGAAATGTTCTCACTGCAAAGCCTAGCCTACCTAACGAAGAATGGGAGGCATGGTGGGCATCAGCTGTTGAGAAGTTCCTTAGCGACCGTTCTGTCCAAGCGGCGCTCTCTGACTCGTACAGTCTGGCGAAAGACGTCCGGTTGCTGAGTAGAATTCTGGCGCGTCCTTCTCAATTTGAGTAGAAAACCTCTTCCTGACGTCTATACCCAGATGGGAGTTGTGTTGAATCTATCGCCGGCAGCTCCGTTACCGAACGCATCTCAGCTCAAGGCTGCGGTCACTGCTCAAAAGTACCCAGCACCATTTCCATTTCTCTCAAGTGCGTTTGTCCCACCAGTTGATTGTGATGATGCGTTGACACCCACTCAGATCTATCGTACCCTGCGGCATGCCTTCTTATCGCGTCTGTCCATGCTGGTACTGCTGGACACGAATCCGTTACTTTTGAGATGTTGCATGATTCCTTTCAGAAACAGGTCCGGACGTCTCAATCTGCTCCCGTTCAAGTTGATGGCGGTAGTATTGGTATGGTACGCTGCAGCAAGGAGATCTTAATGACGGTAAGCGGCGCACCTGCACTGTTTTCGTCAGGACGCTTTTGACCTGAAACGTCTGGCATCTGGAGGCATTCGAGCATCTGATTGCTACCAAGATCTTCGTCTGCATGACCCCAGTTGCCGCAGGAACGACGAAAGAATTCGTGCGCTATAAATGCATGGTGGAGAGAGAGGACGTAAGGCAGATGGTGACGGCTATTGGACAAACAACTTTGAACCAGTGGTTCAAACGCGCTCAATGAACAAGGCGGCCCTCGGGTATTCTTCCCACATTCGCAAGGCCTCCACGCTCCCAGTATAGTTCAGCCAATTCGAACCTACGGCCCGTATGCTTGTTCATGGTCATGCCGGTGATCGGATCAGGAGAGTTCGCAGATGACGCAGATTACGAGATTATACTGTACTACTACCGTAGTATTGTATGATGCCGATCTCTGGTACCAATGATATCTAGCCAAGACCCTGACCGAAGGCTGCGCTGGCACGCGCGGGCCGACGCATTATATTTACTTTACTTTTATCGGCGTTGCGCCGACCAGCGCATAGGAACGTGAGCGAATGTATTGTAGCCAAAATGGTCTTTCTGAGGTCTTTTCGTATTTGTCACGTGATTGAATTGAGACAACCATTAAATCCACCAGGACACCTCGCTCCAGGGTATTGTATCCATTCACTTCTCGACACTCTCCTTAATTGTTTTCCACCTCGCTTTTTCGCACAATGTCCCGTTCCGACTCGCAACGACGCTATCCCTTTCCTTCCAGATCCAACGATGTCCACGAACAGAATAGGCAGTTCCCCTACGTTGATGAAGAGTATGTCCCTCCTCAAAGTATGTACTGAGCGGACTTCTCGACTGACCGTGAGCCCGTTCCAGGCATATGAAAGCCTTCGAAGAAGCCCTTATGGCTGACGATAGGTCGATCGTCGATTATCTAGCTTCAAGTCCTTCCATGCCAGGCAGCCCGATAGCGCCTCAACCCCCTGGCAGTGCACGAATACGCAAGGTGTCGGCGATGTCAGACTTTGCTCCGGTCAATATCAAAGTTAAGAGGTCCGTACTTCATCATTCAGAAATTGCGCTGTGCTCCTTACAACACACCACAAACCAGGCGGAGACGTGGGACTGGCCCACCGCCTAAGAAACAAGAGTGGGCGTTTATCCTTCTACGGTGGCCGTTGCTGGTGTGTACACGTTCGTTCATATCGTTGAACCTTCTGGATATGCTGACTCTGTACAGTTCTTGATCACCTTGTTCATTGCATGTGAATTTGGCTGTTATGTGACGATCCGTCAAGTGGTTAATGCGAAGGAATGGCTCATGGCGTGTCAGTTGGGCGCACTCTAGACGAAACCTGTGACCTATCATTGAACATGTTTTCCCATAGGGCGTGGTCGTAAGGGCCTGCTGAGGAAACGATTGCGAGCTTCCAGGACCTACGAGGTAGATCCCCGACACCTTTGCGGGGCCCTTTCGTGCTAACTCGGACATAGGAATGGAAGGATGCAGCCGAGGTTTTGGACGAATTTCTGGATTTCGATGGCTGGAAACAGACCGATGAGGACCAATTCTATGACTGGCGGTTGATCCGAAAGGTTGGAATATCTCGTCATCATACTTGTAGCGTTGACCTGGATGCGCCACCTATAGGTCAAACAATCACTGCGATCATTGCGAACGAAAAACGATGCCCGTGGCGTACTCGAAATCTTGGAGTCCTGTATTCGCAACAACTTTGCTGGTGTTGAATCGCCTAGGTTAGCGCTTCATAATTGATAATCGTAGATCTTCGCTGACGAGGTCATAGATTATATAGTGAGGTAGGTGCATCGTGAGCTAGTCGAATGCATACAGTCAACTCGTTTCAGACCTATTACGGCACCAAGGACTTGATAGAATGTGAGGCGCTCAGTTGCGTTAGTTCATCATTTGACCTACCTTATGCATAGCGTATATCGATGAGCTGGAAAGTGCACTGAAGTATATCCGCGAGACCCCACTTATAACCAACGAAGAGAAAAAACGATTCTTCAAGAACGCAAATACCAATCTTGGTCTCACTGCACTCTGTCTCTCTGGCGGGGCCACCTTCGCATACTGTAAGATCCAGATAGGAAATGTAGACAGGCAAATTGGTTTATGATGTGATCCCTAGACCACTTCGGCGTCGTCAAGGCTTTTCTGGAAGCGGGTCTCCTCCCACGGATCATAACCGGAACATCGGCGGGCGCCCTGGTCGCTGCAGTGACATGCACGCATACAGATGAAGAGCTCAGAGAAATACTTACCCCAGAGCTTGCCAACAGAATCATTGCCTGTGAGGAGCCGCTGAGGGTCTGGGCTACTCGATTCTGGAAAACTGGCGCTAGATTTGACGCTGTCGACTGGGCCCGGAAGGTAGGAATATCTTCTTTATGCTTGCTTCCGGAACTTACCAATCATGCAGTCGTGCTGGTTCACTCTTGGGTCAATGACATTTCGAGAGGCCTACAACAAGACAGGTCGTGTTCTTAACATCTCGGTGGTTCCGTCCGACCGCCATTCGTAAGGATATGTTTGGTGTGCTCATCACATTCTTATAACGAATGGCAGGCCTACCAAAGTGCTGAATTATATCACCGCTCCTGATACTGTTATTTGGTCTGCAATGCTTGCCACGGCCGCCGTTCCGGGCATCTTAAATCCGGTAGTACTGATGCAAAAGCTCAAGAATGGCCGGTTAATACCTTGGAACTGGGGAAGTAAATTCAAGGACGGGTCTTTACGGTCAGTAAATTTCCAAGGGCTGCCCAGTCCCATCACCTATAACTCTTGCAGGGTTGACATTCCCCTTCAATCTCTACATCTTCTCTTCAACGGTATGCAGTGAGCTGATGTTACCCATATTACTTTGACTAATCTGTCCCCCGAAGTGACACACCCCGTTGTTGCGCAAGCGAATCCCCATGTGCATTTGTTCTTCTTTGCTCCGCGAGGGTCGGCAGGTAAACCGGTAGCCCATAGGCAGAACAAAGGTGCCATTACATTCGTTATAGCATCGCTACCTGATTAGATTTTCCGTCCAGGCTGGCGAGGAAACTTTTTACTTTCTGCCGCTGAACAGTGGCTTAAATTGGAACTCACCAAGAATTTCAAGGCTCGTCTTTTCGGCCCCTTCTCCTGGGTTTACCACATTGAGCATGCTTCAGGTTATTCGCGATTTAGACCTTTTGCCTGAGCTGCTGGGTTCCGATTGGTCTAGCGTTTTCCTCCAACGGTTTGACGGGGCTGTAACGTGAGTTCTTTGCGATGCTACGGCAATCGTCCGGATTCAATACTCATCTACCTGTAGAATATGGCCAAGGACACGCCTCATGGTCATTTCATTTCCCTCAACAAATGTCCACAGCTGACGCGTCTTTCGAAACAGGATTGGATTCGCATCTTAACAGATCCGGATCCACCAGAAATGGCTCGCTTGCTACGTGTAGGTCAATTCGTGACATGGCCCAAGGTTCGTGACATACTTAAGCACAATCGAGCGTACTGCTCACTAGTCCTTAGTTACACATGATTGAGAATCGTCTGCGCTTGGAGCGTCAAATCTACCTCGGTCGTCAGGCAACGAAGATACGACAGCAAGGTTCCTCCAGCCGTACGTCCAAAGAGCCATTGCCACCAACTTCAGCGGGCCACCAGAATAGCGTCACCCGTGCGATGAGATTTATGGCCGAGGAGAGCGATGATGATGACTTTGACACGCGGACTCTTGACGCTCCAGAAGGATGGGCGGCCCCTTCACAACCAGCGGAGCCTGAGCCATCGACGTCTAATAACGCGAACACGTCTCTCTTATCGCGCCTGCGGACGCAATCTTTCTCTGGACTCACGGCTCCTATACGTCGTAAGGGCACACTGATTTTTCGAGGAGATGAAGCCGGACGAGAGCCCGTGACTTCTGGAAGCAGTGATGGCTCATCTACCGAAGACCAGCCATCAAGGCAGGCGTACCATCCAACTACGCTACGCAATCGACCAGACGTGAGGCAAGTCTTTCCAAGCCGACAGGAAGATGGAGATGGTGGCAGTGACGGAGATCACGAAGATGAGAATTTGTAGCTTATGTCGGAGAGGAGTTGTTTTCATTGCTCGTTTATAATGACTGTAACTGTATGCTATTATCGATATCATCTTTCCACGTGATTTGCCCCAGCCAATTCACACACTTCGACTCATCGAGTCAGTCTCACACCTCATCTTTGTAGTAATGTCTCAGCCCTCATCTCCAAGTTCCACCTCGCACCTTTCACCCCTCGAAGTACAGGATGGCTCTCCGCAACGCAGTGCAGTCTCTGATTCCGCACGTCAAGAACGATTGGTGGCCCTACAGCGGCGGCTGAGTCCCCCGCGCTCGGACGCTCAAGCCGCAACACAGCAAGAGCCGCAACCGTTTGATGCCAATCACGATAAACGCATCGAGTTTCGCCGTCTGGCGGATCCAGGGATCATGCGACCGAATTCTCAAGAAGTGGCGTTGAGATCGTTACGCGTAAATCTAAAATTTTCTTTTTGCTCCTTTTGCCATTTCGTGAGCGAACTGAAGGATTTTTTCCTTCGTGGGTCTTCTACCCGTAGACCCTGTCTAAGATCGCGGAGAATCTGCTTCGCGAGCCCGACAACCCCAAATTCCGTCAGTTCAAGCCGACGAATACGGTCATCAAGCGGGATCTTGTAGATCCCAAGGGCGCGCTCGAGTATGCAGTCGCGGTCCGTCGCACGCCTTTTTGCGCCATGACCTCCCTTGTAATCTCGATATGTTTCTTTTCTTCTTTTCTTTTTTCTCGCAGATGGGTTTCCATCCCGAGGTTTGTTTGTTTCCCCCCCCCCTCATGTGTTGCGTA